>Ga0228711_1004338_pt1 | contig 21839 bp, 10 predicted proteins | sample MedpolnodulmetaG_2_FD_177996 | JGI IMG/M metagenome (GOLD analysis project Ga0228711, IMG submission 177996) | Root nodule microbial communities from Medicago polymorpha collected in Santa Monica, California, United States - brown nodules | ecosystem: Host-associated > Plants > Roots > Nodule...
CCTATCCTTAATAAAATTCACTCAAGAGCACACATTAAATAACCAAATAAAATTATAATCTTAATTTTAATACAAGAGTTTGTTTATCATTTAAAAACAATTTTAAAGGGATTTTTGCTTCAACAACGTAGCGTGAGTTAACTCGCGCTGCGTGACTTAAGTCACGCTAACATCATAACTGGCGTGAGTTAACTCACGCTACGTGAGTTAACTTATGTAAGGGTAAAAATGGAATTTCACTTGGGAATGAGCGAAACCATTTGGGTAAAGAGCATAATTCGTAAAAAGAAGGATGACATTGGTCATAGCCTCATAGTAGATCCAATTGGAAGTTTTTTTGAGAGATTTTGCAGAAGATGGTGTTGTGTTGATTATATCCTTCAATCTGAGTCAATGATCATCTACTACATTTTTTTAGATAGACAAAATGACAAAGTCATCTTAAATTTATATACATAAAGTGAAGGTGTCGGAGTTTGAACTCCGATCATGACGTTCAGCCTAACAATTTTGATATTTTTATCGATTGAGCCAGAACTTATGAGACTGATCATCTACTACCTTACTCTTTATTATAAATAAAAGTCATTATTAATTTTTCATTTATTGAAAAGTTTGGTCAATTGTAATTAATATTTTTAATCTCATGATATAATATGTGCAATTTACTTTGGAAGAAATATTTGTTTTGTTTTTTAAATTGTCCATTTTGAAAAGTTGTTCTATTTTTTTTCCAAGTAGAATAGCTTGAGTTCACACATTTTAAATGTGAAGAAGTGGGATGATCAGAGTTCAAACTTTAGCCCTTGGATATATTTTGTATTATCTCTATTAACTGATTTAAACTTACGGCGACCGAAAAATTGTTCTGATATAGTAAAAACTATTATTCATAAGTACAATTCATATGATAAACCATTTAATATATATGTTGCAGGCAATTAGGAACTCACAACACCTCTCTTTGCTACATTTTATGTGTGCGAGTTGATTGTTAGACTCTTTTAAAAAAGTACAAATAAGAGTTATTAAAATATAAAACTTATAATAATTGAGAAAATGAATTGAAAATAATTAAATTTTCTAATATTTAAAGAGGAAGAGACTTGTAAAATAGAAAGTCCAATTTTTATTTTTAATTCGAGACTGCAAGGTGTATTAGCCTAGGGCTTAATAGTGGCTATAGTCTCACTTTTTGAGTCTGTCCCTCTTTTTGTTGATGCTATTGCTATCTAAGACTAGGAGACTTACTTTTCTGCATTAGTGTTTTGTTTGGAAAATAGTCAAATACTTTTTTTTTTAAAAGAACACTCAAATACTTGTATAGTCGCAATGATTTTGGCATATTATATTATTTAAGGGTTTGTCTAACATGTGCAATATTGCACATGTTACGGCCGCTAAAAGTAGCAAATTTTTATTGAAAAGCAACAGTTATTTAATAAAAAACAACAATTATTTAGCAAATTTTGTATTAAATATATAACTTTTTGTTAAATAATTGTTGCTTTTCAATAAAAATTTGCTACTTTTATTGGCCTTAACATGTGCAAATTTACACATGATAGAAAAACCCATTATTTAAACATACATGTATCAAAATAAATATTATTTAATTATTTTGTAAATACACATTGCTTAATTATTTTCTCTTTTTCTATCTTTTTAAAAAAAATATAAATATTCTCGTATATTGTGTCTAAATAGTTGTGATTATCTTAGATTTTCTTTTATGCTCTATTGCTTGAGGCACCAGCCCCTTCAATTCACCCTTTTTTTTTTCAATAACATCAACACCTCTTCTTGGATCACTCTAGGTGGTTCATAAAAAAAGAATTTATTTTTGAAGGATCATAAAAAAAGAAGTTGTATTTGTTACTACATTGGAGTATATTTCTTGAAATTCCTTTCACTTGGATAAGACCATTTTCCTTGCTTTCATCACCAGTCCATATCAAATGTTCATTTTGGAGTAGTTATTTTTTTTCTAATTATATATCAACTAGCAAGAGTCAAGAGATGATGAGGTCGTTATTTTGATCTAAGATAAGCTTTAGTTTGACATGTTCTTGTCAGAATTTCCTTGCAATAACCATACATACACAATAATAATTGTATAATACAGTACATATGTACTGATGTAGTACAAATAGAATCTCACACCATATTGAAGAACACTTACTGATTTGTATCACTATACCCTCAATGTTGATTTTATTGTGTACATGCATTTACTTTTTTGAAGAAGGCACATGATTTCTACACAAATTGACATCTTACCTACAAGCTATGTACTTTTTGAGAAGACCAACAAATAACAACTAAGTCTTATTTCACTAAGTGGAACCAGTTTATTTTGTACTGCATCCTGGCGGCGATGCAGCGACCTTCGCTCATTGACATTGTACTCGAGCTATATAGTGTGTTGCTTTGGCAACGATTTATCATTCACATTAGTTCGTATTTGATTCATATCATAAAAATTTGACAAAGTTTTACGTTGGTTGTCGGTGCCTAACACAACCTTCTTTTACCCAAACTTGAGACTGGCCTTGACAAGATTATGTAATTATGTAATTTGAGAAGACCAGCAAGCTATGTAATTAGATCTGAAAATTAACTACTCAAATTAATTAGTAGAATTGGTCATGATGTTGGGCCAATATTATGGGCCAACCTATTTAATTATTTGGGCTTGCATGGTGGCCCATTTGTACCTCCAGATCTTCCTAAATCCTGTCCCTGAAAGCTCTTATTCTTAGTTCCATGTCAAAATCAGCATGAAAAAGGTAACATTGACATGTGGTTCTTAAAATATATCTATTAGCTCTTAAAAGTAGCTTTGACAATGAGATGAATGCAGCATAATTGATGCCTGGTCTATTCATGGCAATAAAAACAAGTTTGGGTTAAACAGTTTAAATATGAGCATCATTACTAGAAATGAAGCACAAATATAGATACATACATGATACTGACACGCCGACATCGATAATAATTTGATAAAATCATATAGTTCAATGAAATCGTATGTGTCTTGCCGGTGTCAGACATCAACGTGTATCTGATACCGGAACACGCCTAATCCAATGAGTATCCCTGTTTCATAGCTCGATAGAAATATTCAATGACAATAAGAACAAGTTAGGGTTAAACAATTTAAATATCAGCATCATTAATCAATAGCACATCTTTAAGCCTTATAGAAATATCCAAGAAGTGTAGAAGTGTATCGAAAGAAAGAAAAAAAGTTTTTTCTTAACACGTGACGTACAACTGTCATGTGTCGGACACTGTCATGTGTAAAAAAACAGGACACATTTAATGTCATAAGTGTCTGTGCTTCATAGAAAATGAGCTTATTCAATAACCTATTTGAGAGAGGGTTTTATTAAGTACTTATGAGAATTTGATAAATTATTTGAGTTAACATAAACACTTCCAAGATTGCTTGAGACTTATTTAAATAAATTCTCTATACTAGAATATCTTATGAAAATACTTTATTCCTCAACTCAAGATATTTCAGTTCTTCATTAGCAGACTTTCAAGGTTCTTTTGGTCGTATTCTTCACTTTCATCCTCTTCATATCCATCCCCTTCCTCCAATTGTTCATCCTCATATACCTGAAGAAATTATCCACGTGACGTCCACGTGTGCGTTGAATTGGTCAAAATTGGTCTGGGGGGCCAAAACTGCAAAAGAGGATTAACATAGGGGGCTCGGTTGTTATTGTTTTTGTTAGGGGGACAAAATCACAACTTTCTAATACTTAGGGACTCAAAACTGTAATTAAGCCTTTATTTAAATGATATTTTTAACACTTGGCATGCCACACCATTAAATGAGTCTATGTGGCATTCAAGCGACTTGTTTAAATAGCATCTCGATTTGTCTAGTCATCAATAATTTGATACCAAAGATCAAACCTGCAAACGTAGAAAACGTTGAGGATGAAAAATATAATAAAATTTAAATAGAGATCAATGTTAGAAGGTCGCATATTGAAGATGAATTGAAAAGTGCGAGTTTGTCACTCGTATGAAGGGACTAACAAGTGTGCAAAAACATTGGTCATTCTTGATTGTGCTTCTAGTGGTGGATTGCGAGAATTTGATATTTGTCATGTCCAAGTTGATTAGTGATAATGTAAAAGGAGTCTCTGCACCTCATTTAATTGTTATTTAGTTTTCTTTTCCTTTAAATTTAGACCCTCTTGCACAAAATAAAAAAACTTATATAATTTTCGCAATACAAACACAAAAAAAAAAACATTATAGTAAAATGTATCAACTTAAACTTAACGTATCTACACATGCTTTAAAATGTTGATTCAACAACCATCATCTCCATCTTGGTCTTCTTTTTATTTAAGGATTGTCCAACAAACTTGGGACAGTGGTAGACCATCTTTAGTGTAGGATTTTCCTTTACTGGTTTTCTATAAGTTTTCTTAACGGTAAATATTTGAATATAAATACTGCTGGTCGTTAAATATTGACATCTCTTTAAATTGAAATTCGAACAACAGTTCATTACATTGTCAAAGACTAATCTTTTCCACTAAATTCAAGTTCTCTTAGAGCAACTCCAACAACAACTTTTTTTAGTTGCGTCTGCCGGTGTGTCACATAAAAAAAATTGTAAAGAAAATTGTTGGAGTTTGCAATCGCGCGTTCATGAAGAGAAAACATTTTGTGGGGCCCATTCTCAATAAAATGTTTGTTTAAGTTGTAGTAATTTCAACTATCAATAAAATAATGATATGGGAGGTAAATTTGTAGGATCCAATGTAGGTTTTTTGAGTTGCATCATTGACGTAAAATATGGGTAAGTCGCATCAAGATGATGTTGCTTCAACGGAGCTAAAAACATATCAATGGATGGAGTTCACCATTAAATGTACTCTTAGTACTATATATTTCTTATATTTAGGACAATGAGAAAAAAAACATATTTGACTATTAAATTTGACCATAAAAATGTCAAATAAAGTGAGATAATATAATCATAAAATAGGAATATTTTTTCAGTTTTTATTTGTTTATTTTCAAGATTGGAAATATTAACTCTTCTTGGAACACTCTAGGTGACACAGAAAAAGATTGGTGTCTTTGTATCTCCTTTTCTTTTTGTTGACAAAATCTCCTTTTTTTTATTTATTTGTCACTACATTATTATTATTTTTTTAAAATTCATTCACTTGGAGTTGGATCATACTATTTTTTTTTATACATATATTTTCTCGTTACATGTTTTCTACAAAAATTGACCTGTTACTAACATGCTACTCCCTCCGTTTCTAAATAATAGTCATTTAAGGTTTATGCACGGTTATTAAGGAAATTATTAATTGTGTTGATTTTGATGGTAAAATTAATATCATTTACTAAAACATCCTTATTAATTGTAGTTAGTGGAGTGATTAAGTCGGATGAAATTCAATGAATAAAAGTATAATAATGGAGAAAAAAAATGTTGCATTGATATTCTAAAGTGACAATTATTTTAAGAAAAAGAAAAATGGGTAAATAGACAATTATTGTGAGACGGAGGAAGTATGTAATTAGAATTGAAAAACTAACTAATCACATTAATTAGTTTTTTTTATGCCTGAAATCTCATATTCTTAGTTCCATGTCAAAATCAACAAGAAAAAGGTAACATTGACATGTTGTTCTCCAAATATATCTATTAGCTCTTAAAAGTAGCTTTGACAATGAGATTTATGCAGCATAATTGATACCTGGCCTACTTATGGCAAAAAGGACGTGTTTTGGGTTAAACAATTTAAATATGAGCTCATTCAATAAGCTATTTTAGAGAGTTTAATTACGTACTTATTCATAAGTTGAAAACAACTTATGAACATTTGATAAATCAATTGAGTTTACCTACTGACATAAACATTCATAATATTGTTTGAGACATTTTTTGACAAGTTCTCCATAATAGAATAGCTTATGAAAAAGTTATAGGAATAACTTTACATAAACACTTATATATTATAAACGTTTAATTACGTTATTTATCCAAACAATCCTAAATAGTATACTAATAGCTAGAAATATAAGGGCTTATGTCAATAAGTCCTTAAGGATTGAACCTATTTCTTAAAGAGAGATTTCACTAGATTCCCAAAAGGACTACAATGACCAATATCATGTCCCCAGAAAGGACTACAATTTTCAAAAATTTCCATTTTCATTTTTTGTCCCTTTTTTAAAGTAAACTCATATGTAGAATTCATATTTTTTAATAAAATTTTGCAGAAAAATTCATAATATTATAAGAATCTCTCCTAAAAAAAATTAGAATTTTTTAACAAAACATGAATTTAATATGAATATTTATATTTTTTATGGTTAAAAATTCATAATTAATTATGTTTTGTTAAAATATTCTAATTTTTTTGGGGAATTTTCTTTACAATATTCTGCACCTTTTTGCACAATTTCATTAAAAAAATACAAAAATTAACTTAAAAATAGGGACCAAAAGTAGTGATTGAAAATTTTATAGGGACTAAAAGTTGAAGGAAAATTTTAGAGGGATTAAAACGAAAAGTAGATATATTTATAGGGACCAAAAACATATTTAACCCTAAATAATATATATTTTGAAGCTAGCCATAGCCGAAGGGCTCGTTTAGATTTACTTATTTTTGAGCTTATAAAAAATAGCTTATGCAAATAAATAAGCTTTTATGTTAAATCATAATTTTTGACTAACGAAAACTGTAAATTCATAAGCTGTTTTTCCATAAACTATCTCAACAAACTTATGAATAATATATAATAGCTTATTTATTTGCATGACCTGTTTTGCATAAGCTTAAAAATACGTCAATCCAAATGACCTGTTTTGCATAAGCTTAAAAATACGTCAATCCAAACAGGCCCTAAGTATGGCAAAAAGTACTTATGTAGAAAGTGTTTAGTAACAAAGTCATCAAAACAGAAAATTAATCTCAAGATTATCTTCTTTTCTTTATGTGCAACCTTAAGTATTATCTATCTATTTCTTTTAGGATGGTCATGCAATAAGAATGTTAAATTAATCTCAAGATTCTTAAACTATTTAATAATTTTTAAATCGAAATTTAATTTAAAAAAAAAACTAAAACAGTTGTAATCAACAGCTAGTCAAGGTTGATGTGGACCAGACCATGACATGTCAACCAAAGTTTATAGATGTCTACTTAATTTCCACATCATTATATCATTTAAGTTATTAATTTACTAAAATCCCTTATATCTTAAAATAAACTAAACTCTCTAATACTTGTTTGAAAAATTAAAATAAAACAAAAATAAATTGATAATAACTAGAAGACCAATCCATGCGCGCTGCCTCCACGGTGATTGCTGGCTACGACCACTGCAACCTCCGACAGCAGACTTGTCACCGCGCGCAATGTGTATACAAATGTCCAGCCTACATCAGAAATAACAATGTCATCACAAACCTAAATGCATATCAACACATTTCATCTTAAGACAAAACAATGGCTCCAAAATGAACATTTAGGAGGCAGGACAGTTGATTGAAGCCGATAACGCAAGTTTTACCTGTCATCAGTAGGTAGAAGCTGGTAGCCTGGAGAACGTTTGCCGACGCTAAGGTCAAGTTCTTGAATGGATTTTCCCATGTATTTCTCCTTGTATGTTTCTTTCTCTTCAGATCCATCCATCTCACGCTTGGGTTCTTTGTCTTCGTCGTCCTCCACCTTGGATGATTCCGATAAATGACCATCAATATCGAGTGGCTCTGAAATCAATATAGTTGAAACATTAAAATCAACCAAATGGATGAAAATGAAAATGTAAATTACGCAGCTAGTTCAACATCATCATTTGAATCACTCCTTAAATGAAGTAAAAAATTGTAATGATATCTATGGTATGTCGACATACTTGCACTCGTAACAACAGCAAGGAACCCGTCTGCAAAAACAAATAGGCAGAATGAAACATCAAGGCATGAGAAAATACGAAAAACAACAATAAACAAAAGAGTTGCAAAACAATTACCAGTATTTTCACAACGCTCCAAATAATCATTGAATTCATTCATGAGATCAGAATGCTTTCCAAGTAAATCAGTCACCTGAAATATCGAAAGTATATAAATTAAACTAGACCGCAATAGAACTTCGCAAGGTAATGCTTCCGAGATAGTGAAACCTATTTCAATGAATTACTTAACGGACCATGATAAAAAATAACTTTGCATTAGAATAAAACTGAAAACGCTAAGTTGGAATACTATTGAAAATCCTTCGTAGTCGCAGCATAATTTTAAAGAAAAGTTTCACTTGGAAGAGAGTAGTAATATCTTGTGTCAGATCAGAAGTTAATAAAAATCAGAATGAAAATTACATGAAATCTATTGTAGCATAAACTAAATATGTATAATTACATCAAACATGCAATATTCAAATTAAAATCTGCAACACTTTGGATAATGCAGCAAAAAATGAAGGCACTAATGATCAAAGTCAGCAAGGATACACGAAAGGGAAGCACATACCGTATTTTGTAAATCATTCTTTTTTATTATTCCATTGCTAAAATTATGAAGGCAGTTCAAGAATGTTTGGTAGTCCTCGGCACTGCTCAACTTCTCCTTAACTTTCTCACATAAACTTAATGCTTGACTATACATGACTGGCACGAATACGGAAATTAAATAAATAAAAAAATTTAGAATAGGTCAATATCATCTCAAATAAAAGCAGAAAGCTAACAATCAAGAAAGATGCTAACAGGACAAAGGAATACTAATAAAGAAACTTCAAGAACTTGAAATGGATACATTTAATGATGCATACATTTTTTAACTTTAAATATGAAATTAACATTCAACGGTGGTTCTAATAGTTAAGTTTTATGCATCTAAAATGATATAACGGTAACAGAAATAGTTGAGTCAAATTCGATAGTTTTATAACAATTGATCTATGTACGCTAATCCTCCCCTATAGTTCTCTTGTTAAACGAGCTTCTTCAACTGTGATAGAAACTGAAAACAAAGAGAATGAATCTGTATTCCACATTCTGTAACTCAAAAGCTATGAAGCACGGATACGGTCACGACACGGACACTGACACTCCGACACCGCTAATAATTTGAGAAAATGACATAATTCAATGTAGTTATAAGTGACGTGTCCGACACCGAGACACACCTAATCGGAGGAGTGTCCGTGCTTCATAGCTCAAAAGTTATTTGCGATACAAGTATTGTGTATTTATAGTGAATACTTTGTAATAAAAAATTACTATTGACTTCTAGAGAATAGAATTCAGATTCAATCTCGCTGTATCTAGAATTTGAATGTTTGAGAATATAGAAAAGTAATTATAGTTTTATTTCCTCTTCTTAATTTTTTACGTGTTGGCACAAGTGCCGATAATCATACTACTTTATGACATAGAACTAGATAAAAATTTACAGCATATCGAAAAAATGATGGTTTACAGGCAAACTAAAATAACAGTAAGAACCTAAAATGTAATAAATATAGATTCACATGTTCAAGCAACATATTCATTCAAAGCATAATATGATAGCTTACACTTTAACGCATCTTTATCGTCATGAGAGGCAAAGTCAGAAGACAATCCATTAGCTTCAGCCTTCTTAACAGATTTCTTTTTGTTAGGAGAGCGTAGTGAGTTCAAATCACCGCATTCTCTCTTATCATGTTCAACACTCAGATCACGATGACCTAATGGAGCTTGTTGTGTGGAAGGTGCTAGCGAATTATCTGGTAAGAATCTAGTGAACTCCTCGAGCAAATCACTATGGTCCTTAAAAAGGGTAGTGACCTAGAGATTTATATGTAAAAAAGTTACAATAAAAAGAGTAAACATTTCAACCAAAACGTTTTTTAAAAGAAAATTAGAAAAATGACAACAAAGTGCTGAAAGTATATAGGACAAACCATATTACCTCACTGTAAACCTCAGTAATGGTCTTGTGTTCTTTGCGATACATATTCAAAATGTCCAAGAATGATTTGTAAACATGCTCGTCATTTTCGAATCGTTTCTGTAGAAAATAAATCTACCAATTACAGCTAGAAATTAACGATATCAGTAAACTCACTTAGTAACTGAAAAAAGCACATTACCTTTATCTTGCCCACGAAACTAATAGCATCTTCAAATTCAACCTCTTTCTTTGGAGGAGCTTCATCCTCATCAAGTCTTATCTCATATCCCTTTGGTAGGTAAGCGTTGAATCCATAAATCAAATTGTTGTGACCTTTGAATAGTTCCTTGACAGCAGCTATGACACCATGAGTGTCAGTCCTGGAAACAATCACCACAAAAAATATTAAGATCCCTTGATTGTACGCACAATATTCCCCATTTCAAAATCATTACAAAACGTAAAAATAGGGTTAAGAACTTACTTTTGAGCCTTGAAATCTTTCATGACCTGAAGGAACATGTCATATTTTTCTTTTTGATCCGGAAACGTGTTTTTCACTTCCTTCAAATAAGATAAAGCATCAATGGTTGTCAGCTTCCTGGGAGTACTTGCACCTCCACTGCCATTAACAACTCCACCTCCACCACCGCCGCCTCCATTTTCAGAGCTTCATAGACAAAATGCAATGACAATTTCAGATATCCGAAATATCAACAACTAACAAGACATCTATTTCTCCAATATCAAAATCAAAATTCATAATATTCCAGTTCGAAAATCTTAGTCCACAAATACATGCAAAGACATAGTTCTTCAAAACCCGATGACAATTTCAGATATCCGAAATATCAACAAACTAACAAGAGTTCATAATATTCCAGGTTCAAAAATATTAGTCCACAAATACATGCAAACACATAGCTCTTTAATTCAAATTATGTTAACTTCAACATTACTCATATTACTTGGCTAGTAAGTTTCATACACAAAAATAATGCAAATCAATATGATTTGGCCTGTCAAATTAATCGGTTCTAGAGCGGAATACTAAGTTAAAAGAAAGAAAAAAAACTCCACAATTTGGTCCCCTCGGATTAGTCTGTTCTAAAGTCGGATACCGAGTTTTAAAAGTAAAAAAACTCAAATCAAACATAGCCCTAATGAAACTCAATTAAAATTGAACACTATAAGTGAAAAAGGTATATATGAATTCAAATTCAACGGTGCATGCAAAATTAGGGCACATCCAAATACAGTGAAACACAAAATTAGCTAAAAAAAAAAAAAATCAAATTTTCAAATTCAAATAATGATAATAACAAAGAAAACATACGAATCAGCACTTGATGAACCTACGGGTCGTTTGAATTTCATCCCTGCATAATCAAAATCACATAATCAAATCCAAAAATTAAAATTTAATTGATTAATTTAATTCAATAAAAAAATGAACAATTCAATTGATCAATAACATTGAATTGAAAGTGAAAACGGAAAAGAATTATACTTTATGAATTTCACAGGAAAACTGTATTGTGCTGAGAAAACAACTTGAGAGAGAGGGGTTATTGCTATGTTATATGGGTCGGGTCAAAAAAATCAACCAATTCAAATCCATATTTATTTTTATTTTAAGGCTAAATTACATTTTTTTTTAATTTTTCTTTTTGACTAAAAATAAATGATATTTATTCATTCAAATTGATAGAGTATACAATGCAAATTCGTTAAAAACTAAAGTGATGAATATGCAAAAATACTCACATCAACCGATTAATAACATAAAACGATAGAGTACAAAAGCCTACACATATGACTATATTCAAGTCTCCGGAATACCCATGTTTTCGAATCACCAACGTTGACAACACCAAAGTCATTGATTGGATCTGCACTTGATCGAAGTTGATTTGACAATTTGAATCGAACAAATACCTGAACGAAACAAGGAAGACAAACAACGCCCCACAAAATGACGAACAAAACAACGTTGCACTAAGAAGACGAAATCACGAAAGAAAAAACGAAATAGATGTGAAAGTCACTTCTTTCAGTAAAAAGGAAAAGAGAAAAATGAGTTAGAGAGGTGATTTTGCGTCAAAAATTGACCATAAATCACTCATCTTTGGTGAACGATGAAGAAGAAACTAGGGTTTTGGTGACGACTCACAAGAAAGAAGGGGAAGTGAGAAGAATGTAGTTAAATTACATGATACCCTTAACTAATTATAAGTTTCATGTTGGTCTCATAATTAATTTCCGTTTCAATTTGGTTCAAGTTTCTCCGTCTACCAAATAAATTCATTCCATCTAGTTAATTTAAAAAAGGTTAACTTGGCATAAGTGGACGCTGACATGTCAAGATTGGGTTGGGGATAGGGTTTTGAGGTGGCATAATCGAGAGGTACAAGACTTTAAGAGAGATTTCTAAAGAAAGAAACAATCATTTTCTTCACCTTTCTCCCAGAAACAAAAACACACGATTAGAGAAAAGAAGAGGAAATAAATCGTTGAAGTTGGCTTGTGCTCACGATTTCTGATAAAGGACGACGATTAAGGATTGTTCATTTTTCTTCTAACGTTGTTGTCATGTAGTTAGGGTTTGATTTAGTGTTTATTATGGTTTTTGAATGTTATGGTTTATAGTTTCAATTTTTAGGGGTTCCTTTTCTCAGTAGTTTTATTTGATGTTGAAATTCATTATTTATGGAGTTGTATTCCTTTAACTGAGTTGTGCTCCAAAAGTTGTTTATGTTGTTCTGCTACTGGACATAGGTAGAGTGTGACTTAACTCACGCTGACCTACAACCTATGTGAGTTAAGTCACGTTGACCTGTAATGAGCGTGAGATAACTCACATTGGAGTTCAACGTGGTATAAGGCCTACGTGACTTAAGTCACGTTGGGGGTATTTTTGTCGGTTTTTATGAGAGTGAACAATTTTGGATGAGAGAAGAGCAATTTACTTATTTGGATACATAATACGGACATCATCTACAATATACATTTGTCTTTTTTAGTTGAGAGGAGAGATAGCAGTGATTTGTGGAGAGAAAAAGAAAATTAAAATTGTGTTTATAGTATAGGCTAATTTTTGTTTTTTGTTCAAACATGTAGAATGATTTTACTAATATGATACTAGTAGAAGTTGTCATTTTTTGCGTAAAAGAAAAAACTATTTCCCTTTATTTTTGACAATTTTTTTTTATTCTTCTCTTTTCCAGATTTGCCTTTTTTATTTACTATGGTACATGAAAGTTTTAAACTTAGTAAAAAAAATTAAAAATAAAATTTTACTACTTTTTTCCTCATCTCTTTTAAAAAAAGTAAACCAAAAAAACGACGCGTTATTTAAATCAACAAAAAAACGCGATATATATAATAGTTCCGGTTGTTAATTTTGTGATTTTGTGACAAATGGATCTGAATTCTCTCTTGTTGGTTAGTTTTCGTTTTCAACCTTAATTTTCAATGCAGCACTGTTCGCCTTGGCATAGCCGTATGATTTCGTCAAATTGTATTGTCTATTGTCTGGCATTAGGGATAAAACACATCCTAATGGAGAGATGCAAGAATGTGCACTAGATTATGATTTACTTACCAAAATCTATCGGCAGTATTTTCGGTATGATACGAATTAAGATTTTCCAACCAAGCCCAGATTCCTGTAATGGGGTCTTTTTCAACCGGACCGAGCTTCTTGTAATGGGGTCTCACTTTTATGGTTTACAACTCAAGAGTTTACCTCAATTCGTTTTACCTAGTAAACTCACTTATACTCGTACAAGTTTATCTAAAATTAAAATTATATAAAAATTATGAGAAATGCTAGCAACACACATTCTAACACACACTTTTCAACACACTTTCTTTAATTGGTTAAAATTCACATGGGTCCCACCAAATCATGTGGGTCCCATATAAATTTGGTGGGTCCCATGTGAATTTTAACCAATCAAAGAGAGTGTGTTGAAAAGTGTGTGTTAGAAGGTGTGTTGGTAGCATTTATCAAAAATTATTATATACATGACATATAAAAGTTAAAAATTACCTATTAAACTCACTTATTATAAGTTTTTCCAACAACTTTAAATGCCAATTCACCTACCTACCACATGACACTTATGCCTAGTCACCGTGCAGTTTCTATGGGCCCAAGGACTTTTTTAAAAGACAAAATTTTGCGAGGATGGATTTAAAAAAAAAAATTCGCAAGGATCAAAACTCAAACGAGGCATATTTACAAGGATCAGTGTAGTATTTAAGTTTTTTTTTTTTGACAAAAGGTATTGAATTTTACTAAATACTCTATTTTTGCTTCATTTATTCTCTCTCTCCCTCCCCTTCTTTATATATAATGAGTATTTTGTTTATGGTAAACTAATAACCTATATTATTTGATTGACTCTAGTAGGAATTTAAACACTTATTCTATTCACAGGAAATTAGAGGACTAAAAGGTGTAAGCAAGTGTTGGTGCAAGGTTTAATGCAGGAGGCAATAATGTCAAAGGCTTCAACCAGCTTTTTGTATAATAATATTTATACCAATTATTTTAATGTAGGAGGTTTCCTTAGTATTTTATTATTTCGGTCTAATTTATTTAATTTCTGTTTTATATTCTATTTTGGATTTTCGGCCTATTAGTATTTTATTATCCTGAAGTCCTAGTTCAACTGGCAAAATGCCGAAATTGTTAGGTTGGATGCTATGATCAGGGTTCGAACCCCAGTACCTTCACTTGTGTGTGTGAGTTTATAATGGCTTTGCCATTTCGTCTATCTACCAAAAAAAGAGTTTTGCTATTTTCCTATTTAAGCTTAACAGTTGTAGACTAAGAGACAACTTTTATTCATTCAATAATATTTTAGAGAGTTTTCTCAAATTCAAGTGGATTCCGAAACCCTATTTTCACAAGTCTGTCGCGTGCAAACTTGTTTCTTTTCAATATAGGTTTAACGCTTGCTAACCTACGCTTTTGACTGCGTCATATTTTCTTTTAAAAAATAAAAATTTATTATTTGTTTTCCTTATATCTTGTCTTGAATATCTAGTTTAATTTTGAACTAATTTATAACTATTATTTTTTACTATGTATAGTCTTTGCTCTCAAAGGGGAGTTAGAGAGATAACACTTATTGAATGCATATGTACTTGATTACCTATGTGATATAGAACAATTGAAGTAGAATATTTCCTAACAACTTAATGTAAAACTTTCTTCCTCCTATGATAACCAAGTTGGTATCAATTCTGTTACAAATGATTTTCATACCCCATTCTTTGGTAAATTAGTCAGAAGGCACAAAGAATTTTCCAATCTCTTTTTAACATTATAATGTACACTCATGTGAAACTAAGAAATAGTTTAAAAGGAGATGGGGATTGTTAGTCAATAACATTCTTATCGCGTGACCATCCTAAAAGTACTTATTGGATTGAACTCTTATTTGATTTGATGATTTTGTTAGCATGAATCAACCACTTCCCAAATAAACACTCCTTGTCATGCTCATCTAGTAAAAAAGCATCGGAAGAGCTTAATGCTTATTTGGCATGCAACATTTTAAAAATTTGAGAAGCTCAAATTGAGGTTATTTTTCTTGTAAGAAATTCGAGGCGCATGAGATTGTACAAGCTATCAAAATCATCTCTTGGAGGTGGTTTGATACTAGGAAAATAACCTATGTGATAAAAATGGAGGACATTCTTAGACAATTCGAAATCCCCATTTTAAACATATAAATTGGACCTTTAATAAAATAAACACTAAAAAAAAATTAAAAAAACAAAAAAAAGAGACTAATATCATTAAAAAAGCACATCACTCGGGGTACCAGACGCTAATGTTTGAATTTTCTTAACTTTGACAGTATATAATGAATATTTTTCGGCCTTATACATATAATGAATATTTAATTTTTTTGTCAAAAAACAAAGCTAACCCTAGTTGAAATATTTTTTACAATATTAATTTTTTACTAGAAGCAACTTTTCACTACAATAAAAACCTGATTCCCAACTCCTTAATGTTGAAAGACGGATAGTTAATGGAAGATTTGACTTGCTTAATCTCCTTCATCATTGTGCTACTCATTTTTCACCTTAAAGGTTGCTCCTAATATCCTATAGCATATTCAACACCTTCATATATTCTTTAGCTCTTTGGCAATCCACTTTAACTAACTTCAGGTATGATTTATGATAGAAATCACTGCAAATCACATGACTCATCATATATAGCTTCAATGTGAATTAACGAATCTTTCAAGGAACACTACAACATATATACATGAGATTTAGTAACACTTGAAAATTGTAACTAAATCAAAAACAAATGTTACTATTTAGATCTTGTAACATTTTATAAATGTTAGGTAAAGTCCGTGTTACTAAATGGTTTTAATAACCCTTGAGAGTATTATTAGTAACATTTAAAAAATGTAACAGTTTTAGTAGGTAATTCGTAGCCAATCTCTAGCAAACAAATTTAGATGCAATTTTATCTGATTCTGGGCAAAAATGTTACTTCGTGGCCAATTTTTGGTAGCTAATTCGTATCCAACCTATAGAATGAAATACAATGTCCAATATTACAGTGTATTTTTAAGAAGCCAAACTGACCCATTGAAATTGGTATTTTGGAGACTCGATCGAACCTAAGACCTTGAGAAAAGAGCACTCCCAAGGTCCCATGCTAACACTACCAGACCAACCCAATGGGTGCTATAAGTGATATTTAGGTATGCGTAATAGATATTTTGAAACAACTCGTGGCCTAAGCAGGACAAAGAGTGCTTATGTAGTAAGTGGTTGTTTCACATGAGTGATAATCTCCATCTCCTCTTCAATTCTTTCTTAGCTTCACATAAGTCTACATTTTAATGTTAGAGAGTGGTGTATATATGAAAATCATTTGTAACAGAATTCATATACCAACTTGGTTATCAAAGGAGGAAGAAATTTTTACACTAAGTTGTTAGGAAATATTCTACTTCAAGTTGTTCTACATCCATTGGTAATTTTTTGTTTTGTTTTGAGGAACATCCATGGGTAAATAAGTACATATATGCATTTAACAATATTATTACAATTCTCAAATAAGAGGTGGAATAAAACTACTTCAATAAGAGGTAGAACAAGATTACAATAAGTGTCATCTCCCTAACTCCCATTATTTTCAAGGTGGGAGCCAAGATTTTAATCATATATGACATTGAGAGCAAATACCATACATAGTAAAAAAAAGATGTAACTATATTACAAAATAACTATATAGTAATTAACATAGGAATTTTCTTATGTTTGAAAAACTAACAATTTTGATGATTGTACAAATGAAATTTTTTGGAAGCCAAGGGCAACCAAATTTCCCTAAACCTCCTCAATTTTATTTTCAATTTCACCTGTTATCACAACAAGTACATTATCGATTCTTCTTTGTTGCTTCTCCCTTCAAACATGAAAAACTTAATATTGTTTATTTAGTTGATTTCATGTGAAGAATCAGAAATTAAATTGTTTGGTCTTCTTTGCAGACTTACCAAAGAGTAATAAGCTCCACTTGACCCTTTTGACAACAAAGATGAATGTGTTCCTTTCTCAACAACAATGCCCTTATCCAAAACAGCAATCAAATCACAGTTTTGTATAGTACTCAACCTATGTGCCACAACCACACTTGTCCTTCCAACCATAACCCTTTCTAAAGCATTTTGGACTAATTTCTCAGATTGACTATCAAGTGCACTTGTTGCTTCATCCAAAAGCAACACCTCTGGATTCTTCAATATAGCTCTAGCTATTGCAATTCTCTGTTTTTGACCACCACTAAGTTGAACTCCTCTATCACCACACAATGTATCATAACCATCTTTTAAGCTTGATATAAAATCATGAGCACTTGCGGCCTTTGATGCCTCTATAATTTCACTCTCATCAACCTTATCATCGTAAGCTCCATATGCAATATTTTCCCTTATGGTACCACTAAACAATGTTGGTTCTTGACTCACAAGTGCAACATGTTTCCTTAATGACCTTAGATTATAAGTCTTTATGTCTCTACCATCAATTGTCACTATCCCTTTAAGTGGATCATAGAATCTCTCAATAAGTCCTATGATTGTTGATTTTCCAGAACCACTTTCCCCTACCAAAGCTGTCGATTTTCCAGCATCAATTTTAATCGAGAACCCTTGAAAAATCATTATATTAGGTCTAGCCGGATATGCAAAATATACGTCAAAAAGCTCAATTTTTCCTATTATTTTTTCAAGTTTGTAACCTCTCAAGTCATCGGGCTTGATTTTTGTATACCTATCGAGGATTGCGAAAACCGATCCAACGGCATCAGAGCCTTTAGCAAGATCACTTGTCATGTTACCAGCGTCAGCAATAACTCTTCCTGTACTTACCAAAATCATAAAAGTCTCAAATAACGCCTTAGCCGAGATATAACCTTGCGACACAAGTTTTCCACCATACCAAAAGTCCAAAGCCCAACTTGAATAATTGAGACATTGTGAACATGCAAGCCCAATACCTGCAAACCAAGACTGTCTAATACTTTCAAGACTTGGTCCTTGTTGGGCCTTTTCAAGCATTTTGAGAATTCTATCTTGAGATGAAAAAGCATTGATGGTTCTTAGATTTGAAACAGCTTCAGCAGCTATTTTGCTACACTGATCTTGAGCCTTGATGGCTTTGCTTGACATGTTCTTAAGAAGGACACGCCTTGTATACAAACAACAGATGATAAGTGGTTGAACTGCTATCATAACAATGGTTAATCTCCATGCAATGATTAGGCCCATTGTGAATGCTATTACCACCGCTGAAATTGTTTGTACTACTAATGCCAATCTATCACCCACCAAAGATCTTACCTGTGTCATTAATTGGAATAAAACAATGTCATAGAAAGAATCACAATGCACAAGGTAGATGGGCATATTTGGCAGCAACTTTACCTACCCCAGGTACATGTTTCTAAATATATCACTTTATTTTCACTTTTTGTTTTTCAAATTTTAGTATAGAAAACATTGAAAATTATTCTACTACTTTTATAAAATATATGCTTTATGCAATTAACAAAGAAAATGGAAGCCACCGTAATTCAAATCTTTAATTTGATTTAGGTGACACTTCAAAATATCCGCACATCCTTTGAGTCGACTATGAGAATAATCCTCAATAATGTATTTTGTGAGGATAGAATCGAACAGTGTTCTTTCCACACACAAGCTCAACAATTATTGCCAAATGAGTCACATATATTGGGCACCCTTATGTGAATTTATACACAAGTACAAAATTGAAAGCATATTACAATTAAAGATAATTAAATTGGCGATACCTTATACAAGCTCCATTACCTAAATATATCATGAGCTAACTATTTAATTAAAAAACACATTACTGATATCTATGTGCAGACAAACTTTACTACCAAAATATATTCTATACCATCTTAGCATTTGTTTTTATAATATGACGAGACTATGAAATAGTATTGAATATTTATGTATACTTCTTAAGTTAGTGTATTAAGTTCTTAATATATAGTTTTGATATTATATATCTCTAGTAGAACATGCAAAGTTAAACAGAAATTGAAGAGAACATACCACATTGGCATCTTTGGCAAGTCTAGAGCAAACAGAACCTGTAGAATTTTGATCCTCATCAAACCAACCAACTTCAAAAGTGAGTATCTTGGAAAACATTCTTTCTCTAACCCTCTTAGTCAAGTACTCTCCCATGTAAGCAAAGCTATAATGTTGAAGCACATTAACAACCATTGAGATAATAGCCAACCCTAGAAAACAAAACGTATAGATTCCAATTTGCTTCTTGATCTCATCATGGTCCTCCATAAAATAAACTGATATAACCGACCCCATTGCAAACGAATACACTGGTTGAATCGCACCGAATAAAACTGCATTAAAACAACCCAAACATGCTTGCTTCCACTCTGGTCCATTCATGGCCAACAACCTTCGAAACGATGGAACCTCGACCTTCTCCCTTTTCCTATTATACTTATGATCATTATTATTGTGATCATCAACAACAACATCATTATTAACAACATCTTCAACAACATTGTTATAATTAGCGATATCATCACCATCGTGTGTCATTGAGTTGAAAGAGCTAGAATGACTCACAAGTCTACGACTACTCTTGTTTTACATGTGATCTGTATTCATGATAGATGGAGTGTCGTCACTTTGTTCATTTATAGTTTGTTGGAGACGAACAAGGGAGATGTAAAGAGAATTGTCATTTTGCATGAGGCTATCGTGAGATCCCGTTTCCACGACCAGACCATTTTGAACGACCGCAATAATGTCTGCCTTTTGGATGGTAGATAAGCGGTGAGCGATGATGATGGTGGTGCGTCCAACTGCAGCTTTGTCTAGAGCTTCTTGGACGACTCGTTCGGATTCAGAATCGAGTGCACTTGTTGCTTCGTCTAACAATAGAATTTTTGGCATTTTTATGATGGCTCTTGCAATTGCAATTCTTTGCTTTTGCCCCCCTGACATTTGAACTCCCCTCTCCCCAACCTGTAGTAGTAAACATACAATTAACATCTTTATTTTAACTTAACACAATAATTATATAATTTAGTAGAATTAGTTTGATTCATGTGAATTCTTACATTACAATTTTTTTTAAGAGATAATTTGTTATGTTGAGTAGAAGTGTTAGCATTAGTCTCTCCATGATATTACTCGAAATTCATACAAGTCTCCCTAAGTAGTCTAAGCCACATACATTTCATTGAATAGAGATTGTGAAAAAGAAATTGCCAAATAGTGTATTTCTAATTCTTCAATGATTTTTTTATATTATAATTTAAATTATCAATTAAAAAATTACTTAAATTGCATTAAAATATGAACAATACACAAAACTAATCTAAAAATGTATTGTGTTTTGGAGTAACACTTTTTTCTTTCAATTTTACCCTTCACTTAGTTATTTTTTACCATTTTATTGTTCATTGCAAACCAAAGCAAAAAAAGACATGTCTTCTTAAAAAAAAAAAGTACATGTTAGTTCCCATCTCGACGTTAGTGAGATATAATAGAAAGAAGACAAAACAATAGTGCACAAGTGTCGCGTCATTTTTTGGAGATCAAGGCTATTTGGTTAGCGTTTGACTCACTAATTTATTTCACGACTGAACATTTAATTTTTTTAAGAAAAGGGGAAAAAAAGTTCAAACTACCCCATATTGAAAAGATTTAGGGTTCGGGGGTTAGTTATATTTAAGGAAGGTGTTAGCACCCTAAATATCCATAGTATCCTATGGGAACCTCTTGATTTTATTTAATTAATTGTGCTATAAACTTGCTTGTTATTGAGAAAGAAAAAAAGAAAAAAAAGTTTAAAGTGATAAAGGAAATAAAAAGACCTATTTATCTACATTTTTTATTGATTTGGAAGGACAAGTGTCCTTTGCCTACGTACCCGTGAGGGATCAAAACCTCGTAGTTCGGGGTAAAAATTGACGTTTGATTTGTTTTTGTGTTTTTTATTAGTTTTGAAAAAGTTTTAAAATGAAAAGCCAAATGGCAAGTAAGCTTGTTTGTGTTTTTTAATTTAAAAGAAAAGAGGCTCAAAGTAGAATTAAAGTTGATTTGAAATTTGATTAAGAAAGAAAATAAAAAGAACGATCACTTGATTGAAAATCAAGGTTTATTATAAAAATATTTTTTGTGATTTTGGATGTTATAAACTACGGAAAATAAATAAATAAATAAATAAATAAAGGAACCAAAAGCAAAACGAAAATGAGGTATTTTAAAATACCTTGGAACCGAAAGGGACAGAAAAGAGTAGAAGAAGAAGAAAGACTCGTCAACACAAGTCGAAG
>Ga0228711_1004339_pt1 | contig 21838 bp, 12 predicted proteins | sample MedpolnodulmetaG_2_FD_177996 | JGI IMG/M metagenome (GOLD analysis project Ga0228711, IMG submission 177996) | Root nodule microbial communities from Medicago polymorpha collected in Santa Monica, California, United States - brown nodules | ecosystem: Host-associated > Plants > Roots > Nodule...
TTCTTTTATTGTAGGCAAATTGGGTTGATAGCAATTTGGATTGACAGGAGTAAGATGAAAGTGCATGACAATTAGTTTAAATAGAACATGCCAACAAGCTTTTCTTGGCCATCAAAAAATAATGAAATGAGGTGTTTGATAAAGTACAAAGTGGGTCTGAATTAAAACAGAGTACTTGAGTCAATCTAAATGTGCTTCCGGTAGATACATTTCGGAGGTACAAAATCTGGAAAATTAAAATGAACTACCGGATTATATGTACCGGATGTGCTATCAAGGGCATTTTTGAATCTTTAGGGGGCCTAAAGAGATATTGAGGGGGCCTAAAAAGCAATCACCATTTATAAGGATCAATTCAATTGAACTTATAGTCAGTTAAATGTCTTATTGTTTTTTTAAAAAAATTGTATTAGAATTGTCAAAAACCTCAACTAAAATTTAGCAGTTTCATTAAATGTCACTTTAAAAAACCTTGTGATATATATATATGAGAGAAAGAGAGCGCCAAACAAAGCCTATAACAATTCTGAGAAGCGTTGTGTAAAAGTTCTCAATCAGCCTTATGAGGAGTGCGGGAAAGAAATTGCATGTGTCACACTTTAGTTTTAGTTTTGACATATGGGAGCCATTGGATTAACTTCAATTAACGGGTGAGATTTGGTGAAAGTCGTTAGGTTTACAATTGGTGTATCTATCTATATATTGACGCTTGTTTAATCTTCCATTAAGGACACATAAAAACTAGATAACGATACCGATTTGATTGTATGGACACAAATAAAATTGCAACTTGTATTTCCTCATGTCTGCTTCATCCAAAAAAAAACTCCTGATGTATGCAAAACAATTTGCTACTAGTACTAAGAAAAGTATCTGACTAGTCATTTACAGCATTATGTAACCAGGGAATTCTCAAATGTACTTCCATAAGAATCAAATGTACTTCCTCAACTCTTACCACGCTGTACAATAGTGTACCTTTACCTATGCCAGATACCTGAAGGTGTTCGGATTTTCTTTGTCCCTCTCCAGGTAATCCCTAGTGATGAGATCTTCAATCCGCTTCTTTATTGCTTTGATGTCAGGCTATGAATCCAATACAAAAAATTAAAAATTAAAATGTGAATTAAATCACTTAGCTAAACCAAAATTTATACAGCAATTAAGGTACTTTCCGCACCAAAACTCATTTACATTAACAATAAATTAACTCAGCCAAGTTTTTACCTTGAACATGCGCCCCAACTGCTCAACACACTCCAGAACCAATTGTTGATGGCCCAAAACTTTCCTACTCTTCATGATGCGCACAATTGCTGCATCAATAGCATATCGCCTATCTTTGTCAACGTCTTCAATAACCTTCTTCCTTTCATCAACAGGCGGTAGAGGGATCTATGGTCAACAAAGTTTCAGATTTTTATTAACAGGGAAAAAGAATTGAGAACCTGGCTAGCTAAGTTCTAAATCTTGGGTTGAAAGTAAATACAAACCTTTATCCTTCTCATTTTATCAGTAAATTTGGAATTGAACTCAAAGCTGTCATTTGGCGATATTGTTCTAGTATTAGGCTCCTTAGCAAGTATCTTATATTTTGCGCAAGATAGAGAATGAAGCAATCTAACTAGGTCTTCGTTAGTCAAATTCAGCTGAGTCATAATCTCTGAATAACTCAGCTTATCCGCAGTGTTGAATAGTAGCAGGGCAGCAGCCTGTAGAGGAAAATTTACAATTATTTCAGTGTCACAATAATCAACACAACAGAAGAGGATGAGTCTGAAGGAAGGGAATTACCTGATAGGTTGAGACAATTAACTCAATGGTTTTTGGCTCAAACTTGCCAATGATATTGCAAGTTCCCAGTGAGTAAATCCAGGTAAGTTTTCTATGTTTTGTCTTTGTTTCATAAAAGCCCTTAAAAACTTCCACACACTTGACCTGAAACAAACAATGATCATGTTAGTGTGTTAAATAAGATTTGTCTTCAACAGAGAACACTAATGGAAACTTAAATAACTACAATCAGAAATATGCTCCTACCATCTCCGAAGGGAGGTTAAGATCAAAAGACTTGTAGCTTGGCCAAAACCCGGTGGTAAGAACAGTAACTGTCAGGTCAATTCCAGGATGTACATCTGAGTTTTCACTAAGATATTCCTGAAACTTCAGCTGATTGTCCCTAGCCAATGTCAAGTCAACCACCTGAAATTGCATATTTAAAGTATATTAACGAATTCTATAATTGAAAAAATAAAACGTATGTCCAAGAGTTAATTAGTTAGTTAGCCTGGCAACAAAGTCAACTTACCATTCCCTCCATCTTTGATGTAAACTGGCCACCACATTGCTGCTTTAACTTTGTCAAAATACACTTCTCATGTTCGTCATTAGCACTCCTGTCGAAAAGTAATCTTCGGGCAAGCTTCTTCCTGTAAATATAAAATTCTTCAGAAGTTCACAGAATAATATGAAACCCAAACCATGCGAGAAGAGTTTGAAAGTCTGACCTGTAAAATTCTGCAAAGAGATCCTTGTCACTGATATAAGCAAGCAGCTTCACTACCTGTAGAAATTGAACAACTTAGGCAACACAAGCATACTAATGCAAAATCTGATGAAGAAAACCTAAACGGTCAAAAGCTACCTTCTCAAGTGTTTCTTCAATGGCTTCATCGCTCATCTTCTCACTTCCACCCTTTTTAAGGATATTATCACAGAATGAAGATAATAGTTCTGCACTGGAACTACCAGCAACAGTTTTATTGCAAAATACCTCAAACGCTTCCTTTAATGCCTGGAAAAAATTGATAGATTCAGAAAAGACATGATTTCCTGAAAACAATTCTTTAATTTGAGGTGATGAACTCAACAATGATCAGCGACAGTACACATGGACTTTTGGAAAGAAGTTTAAGTATTGACAAAAAAAACAAAGATGTGGTATAAAAAAATAAATAAATTTCAATTTTCAAACTAAGATCAAGTCATTGTGGCTAAATCAAACCCTAGTTATGTCCCTGCCCCTTCTTTCCCAGGCCATCCCTCAGTAAATATTCCTTTTTTACAGTTTTTGTAGCCAACTTTTCTCCCTTCCACATTCTTCCTTAGGTACCCCATTCTTCCTCCAACTATCTACCCATCAATTTGAGGCACATTAATTTGGGTTACCAATTGGACCATAGTGAGTGAGGGGCCAAAAAAATATATACTACAAACCGTTCTATTATTTAGTATGTTGTCCAACGGGAATAGCTTAATAACGTGTTCATTGCCTCAACATACCTTGTGGAAAAGGGTGTGATTCATAAAACAGTTATTGACATATGCCATATACTTATCATGGAGCTCAATGAATTTTCTGATAAGGACCTGCAATTTCACATGATAAACCTTCAGACCTTTTCTAGCTATTGTAATAAATAACAAAATAAAATAAAATCAGGTGCAGGGACTTTCTTGATCCTGAAAGCCAGAACCGCTTGTAGTTTTCTGCAAAGAATAAAAAAGAACTTGTCAGCAATCAGCAATTAGAAACTATCAACAAAGTGAAGCAAATTTAGATGCACCAGTGTCAGTAGAAATAATACACGGTAAATTGCATGAGACTTCTATACCAACGTAGAAGGCAATACCACAAAAATTAGATAATAACATTTTGATATATCAAAAGTGAGAAATGAATCATGCCAACTTTTAAGATACAGATTCTATCTTGATCTAAGAATTGTGTTTTGTGTATATATATGAAGTTTAGTACTATTGTATGTTATGTCATATTATAGCACGTTGTGTCCTATAATCATTAAAATTTGCGGTATCCCTATTTCGCTGACATATAATATCCATGGCAAACTCATATTTGTACCTCCTAGCATATAACTAAACTGAAGCGCATTTGGCAGATGGCATAGCAAACATTATGTGGCAATTAAAAAAATCTGCCACAGCTCCGCCATTTGACAACACTTGATCAGAATCACAAAAAACTGAGAGCGCAGACTTATGGCATGGATATTTTAACGTAATACATAACCAATGATCTATCAGATAACACCATGGTAATCCACTAAACACAGGTTGAAGGTACTGTGAAACAGAGGATCCAATACTAAAACAGTGAGAATATTCAGGGATGTATTAAACCTGATTGCTAGCACTTTCTTCTGCCAGTTGAACCAAAGCTGTACCCTCGTCTGTAATATGCTGCAATCAGACAATCATCATGATACATCATTTCAAGAAGACAAAAAACAAAGGCTAAATCAAAACAAATAGCATTGGGCAATGACATAAAGAATCCAACCTGCTTGAATACATTGGCAACTGGATCCAGTCCTTTCGGTATTTTATGGTACAGTCTATACATCCTAGACAGATCATCCACCTAAGACAAAGCAATTCGAGATAGTGAACCAAATATGCATAGATAAAATTATTAAGTGCTATTTGAGTAGAAATGCCAAACAATTGTTTTCACAATTTTGATTTTGTGTGGGAATCAAAATGTATTTTGGCATTTCAAACCAGGGATAGTTTAAAAAATCTACGAAGTTCCACATGTTAACTCTATATTTTGTAGGTTCATTTTAGAGATAAGATTAAAAATTTACAATAGCTCATCATCCAATGTTTGCTTTGGAACTCAAACATTATGGAATTGTATTCAAGGCAAGATGACAAAAACAAAGGCATTTTTTACTTTCAAGGAATGGAAAAACTTTGCTTAAACTGAGTGAATACCGTCAAACAGAAAAGTAAGTCAAATACCTTATCATCTCTAAGCAAGGCACGGCAGCCTGAGTGCTCCTTCTCAAGTAGCTGATTTGCACGGTTTACCAGCAACTCATGTTGCACTTTCTATTAAAATGAAAAGAAAAAATAATAAGAATTGTGTTTTATACAGAGTTTGTCCACCAAAAAAAAAACAAAGGGGAGTCTGTTTCAAAGTATAGAACCATATTTCCAAGAATGGTATTCTTGGGAACACTATTTAGATATTTAAAATCTTATAGAATTTTTTTAACATTACTAAAGGAATGGAAGTTGAGAACTTTCATTCTTCATCCAATAAAAATTTTAAACGAAAACAAGACAAAAATATCAGAGTTACATTTACCTCAACCAGTTTCTGCTCAGTGGTAGAGTGCAGGTAGTGAGACACTCTATCTCTCTCTCGTCTCAAGCAATCCTCAGCCTGTGCAATTACATGGATAAAAATTGTTAACACGCTGGCAAGTACCCCTTGCATTACACGATATTCATATTTTTTATATTTAAACATATAAATCAAAAAATAAGAGAATGATTATTTTAAATTATGAAAGTGATATGTAAGAATTAAAATTAAAATAAAATTATATATATATGCCTTCGAAATTGAGTTCAAAGGATATCTAGTAGTACCAACACTTCAAATTGAAAGCATGTTCGGTGTTTCAACATGTGCCGGTGTCGGTGTCAGACATTGAAAAAATAAAATTATATATGTATGCCTTTGAAATTGAGTTCAAAGGATATCTAGTAGTACCAACACTTTAAATTAAAAGCATGTTCGGTGTGTTCGACATGTGCCAGTGTCGGTGTCAGACATTGAAACATGTGGTTTCATTCAAGCACTACCATTTTCCAAAAATATTATGTCCCCATATTTTCAAAAAATATTATTTGTCCATGTGGAAGTGCCGTGCACAATGTCCATTTCTGTGAATCATGGATACCACTTTGCCGTACAAACTGACAATGTATACCACTTTTACATTTAAATCAAATAAATTTTGGAGTTTGGCCATATCATTAAGTTATTTTTCAAAATCATTTGTTTGAAATTAAGATGTGGTGAAACCTCTTTGAAATCAATGTTACTATTCACTAAATTTAAAGAATAATATTTAAGAACGAAAAATAATAAGATGAGAGTCATGTGACGCATCGAAATAGTAGATTAGGAGAAGTCAAAGAGAGGACAAAATTTAATATATATATATATAGGTTGGTATTCATCCAAACACATTACCTTAAGCATGTAATCTGGGCAGGAGTCAGACTCGATCCAGATTGTAGCCTTGCTTTTGTAGTAATCTGCAGTATCTTCAAGCATGTGTGCCTCAAAATCCGTTTCATAAAGCCCCATTTCACCCATACCAATCTCAACAAATATGTCAAGAACATTTTTCAACAATGATCTATCAATCTGTTCACCCTCGCGTTCTTTGTCAATCTGTAACATGAATCAGCGTTATTTCATAGAGATCATAAAAAATACGGTGTATCATCACAGTGTAGAGCCATGGACTTACAAGAACAATCACAGCCTTCATAGCATTGACTCGTACCTCCATGTAAACCTGCATTTAATGAAATTAGGTGCTTTCGACTTAAATTAACAGTCCATTGAGTATTGATTGAGGCAGACAAAAGTATTGCACATAGACATTAATAAGATTATACTAAGTATAAAATATTGGTAAGAGATCCATAACTCACCAAATCGCGGAAGCCAGAAAGCCCAACTGCATTGAGAGGGGGCAGGGAACGTCGTGCAACGAAGTAGCGATCAAGATAATGGAAGAAGCGTGAAAGCCACCTAACCAAGACCTTGTGGTTTAACCACCTCTGGACAAGCTCCCTCAGCATGAACTCGTCATGCTTATCTCTTACAGCAGACAAAACCTAAAAACAAAATAAGTTAGAAAAAAAACAAAGTAAAAAGCACAGTAAGTCACATATAACAAAAGGAATTCAGACAAATGTTATAAAATGAAGCAAGAAAAACATAAACAGTGGAAGTCTCCCTACCGTAGATCTAATGTATTCATCAAAAACCTCCTTGTACTTGTCATAAAGCTGTTGCGAATAATCAAGTGGTGGCTTCTGAGTACACATATTATAGATGGTTCTGTGATGGTTGACTTAAGGATAAACCAACAACAAAATACAAAACTAATCAACATAATCCCAAGCTAATCAACATAATCCAGAACTAATCAATTATCCAGAACATTCGGCATAATCCAAAGCTAATCAACAAAATGCAAAAAAACTAATCAATAATACAAAACAATCAACATAACCCAAAGTTAATCAACAAAATGCAAAACTAATCATTAATCCAAAACAACAACATAATCCAAAGCTAATAAACAAAATCCAAAAGCAATCATTAATCCAAAGCAATCAAACATAATCCAAAGCTAATCAACAAATCAAAAGCTAATCAACAAAATCCAAAACTAATCATTAATACAACAGAGTAAAAACAGTGACTGAAATCCAATGATAAAAGGATACGTGTACAGCATCATGTACTCCTCAGAAGTGAACTGAGTTTCTGGTAATCCTTCGAGAATTCTCTTCAATTTCTTAATCCCATTCTCCATATAGGCCCAACCTTGATCAAAATCAATGACTTTCCGGTCCATTGTTGCTGCATCAATATCAAAAACATTAGGTTTTGTACATTAAATACAAATGCAACATTAAGAATACAAAATATTATCAGAATCAATATCAAAAACATTAGGTTTTGTCGATTACATGCATATGAACGTAGGTTGAACGAATAACATTGAAAGAACGAAAGAAAACAAGTAAACAGCGAATACCTAACGAATTTCAATACCTAAACCCTAAACCAATATTAAACCCTAACATCACAAAAATAATCGGTACGATTCCGAACAATGCTCGTTATGATTATATCAAACAATGATAATGATACAAAAACAGCGATTAATAAACCCTAAACCCTAAAAAGATTGACGATCGGAGAGATAATAACAACGATAAAGAAATGATCGAGAATGAAAGGTTAGATGAGAAAGAGTAATACGAACCCTAGCAGAGCGATGAAGAGAGAGACGATCGATGAAGCTATGGACTCGAAAGCGAAAGGGTTTTGAAGAATGGCGGTGAAAGTTCGTTTGGTTCTTTCTCTCTCTATTTTCTACTCGTGGCTCGTTTTGGTTGGGTTAGTCAGATATATATAGTGGACTCGTCGAGTTCAAAAGGACTTGTTTACGCATGATTTACGATTATTTTGTTGGGTTTTTATTATTTATTTTCTTATATAGAAGTTGGGCTTTAGTTCGATTATAAACAAATATTAGGAGATTAGTCGCTCTAGTCTCTGAATAGGAAATGAGTCGTCACTTTAGTCCCTAAATGTAGATAAATTGCAAAATAATCTTTGAATGTAAACTATGTTAATTAATCCAGTCCCTGAATGCAGACTTTGTTAGTCAATTTAATCCCTAAATGTAGACTACGTTAGTCACTTTAGTTCCTAAAATTGACCAACAGAGTCAACATTCAGGGACTATTTTGCAGTTTCTCTACATTCAGAGACTAAAGTGACTACACATTACTCATTGAGAGACTAAAATGACTAAATCCCCAACAAATAGTCAATGAATAATAGAAAGAAAAAAACAATGAACAATAGAAAAGAAGAAATATATATTCAATGAACAAATATTCCATGTTAAAAAATATTCAATGAACAAATATTTCATGTTTAGATTCATCGGATAACTGATTTATTGGCGGAGATACCATTCAGTTAGCCCGAGCTCAATCGATATTTTTTATACTGAATTCAACCCAATAGCTCATTAGCCCACTTAAAAAAATAAAAATTAGACAAACTCAAATAATGTTCACACGCGCACAACAAAAGTCACTTGATGGTATTGATATTATTAGAACACTCACCGCAAAGAGGTCTCGGAAATGTCATTTACCTCATAATTTTATTTAGCACACAATTGGTAGGTTATATTTCATCTCTTTTATTTTAAATTGTACTTTTGTTAACAAAAGAACGGACCTAACCCACTTGGGTTGGCCTAGTGGTGTTGGCTTAGAACCTGGGAGTGTGCTCCTCCTCAAGGTCTCAGGTTCGATTCTCTCTGGTGCCAATTTGAGGGGGTTAGATTAGCTTCTTTAAAAAAAATTACAAAAAAACGGACCTCTTTTATTTCGATATATGAATAATATCAAATAGTTGGTTCTTTCTTTTCCAATTATACTCTACCAGCGGAAAGACGGACACGTTTCCGCTCTTTTTACTGCACTAAAATTTAAAAATTATGAACATGTTTTTTTTTTATGAAATTTTGATTTTTGACTAAAAATATAAATGTTTGTTGTTTTCTAGTTATAACAAACCAAATTAAATACAATTATTTATTTCAATAACACCAACAACAATCTTTATTATAGAAAAAGTTGTTTAAGGGTATAATTAGGATAATAAAAAATTCAGTATAAATATACTCGTTTAGTTTGTTACGCTTTTTAAATGATAAAGAAGAAAACAGACATATATATATAAATATTCATATCGTGTTTGTTACATTTTTTTAATATTTAAATTTATTCTTATCTATTTGTTACCTGTGTTATTTTTATTAAAAATTGATGACATTTTGGAAAGAAAAATTCAATCCAAAAATGCTGAAAGGGATAGTTTTCTTTATACAACAAATTCCGTTATAAGAATACCATATTTTTTGTGTCACTCAAAAAGATAAAAATTTATATTATATGATATTGATGACAGTCAGTCAATCACTATTTTTAGAGTCATTTTAATTAAGTTTTTAGTTTATTTTTATTAGTTTAATCTTTAATTTAGAGTCAATTTGAATAAATTCTACTTTTTCATTTATTGAGTCACTTATGTGTATGATCACTATTATTACTAGCCACATGATCAAACAAGAGCTAGACATGATATTCTTTTATTGTTGACTATAAAGAAGAGGCTAAAAAGAAACATGGGTATTGGAGGAAAGAAAAAAAGAGAAGTGGGCTTCTGTGTGTTGTTACTAACCCGAAAGAAACAAATGGGAGAATAAGGTTTCTTTACCTATTGGCATATAAATATAAGAAGCAGCTGCACAAGCTTGGATTCACGTTTTGGAACATAGGCGGAATCATGGTTTTGGGAGAATCACGGTTTTGGGAGAAAAGATGAAATCAACCACGCATCACGAGACGGCTGGGAAAAGGCACGTGGAAAAAGAACATCAACAGTAGCGATTGAGAGCCGACAACGACGAAATTCTATCGGTTTATTTTATTTGCTATGTTGTTTATTCCTTTTGATATATCTACCTAATTTCCTTTGATCAGGTCTGAAATGATTTCCATTTGAGCTGTTTGAACCATATGATTATATAAACTCTTATCAATTCAATTATAATCTAATTTTATTCATAATTGTTTGCTCTTAATGCTTTTTGCATACTGATCACATATAAACTGAATTCAAATATCAGTTGATTACTGACCCTAGCTATTGAATTGGATCTATTAATTCTGGTTAATCTAACGGGTCAGTCTAGGGATAGATGATTGTTAGGTTATGACATAAATATTAACGTTCATAAAGCCTTCAACGGTTACAAACTCACCTAAGGAATTAGGGTGTTGTAGCTTTAGAAGAGTGGTATGAGTCAAGGGATTGATCAAAACTATTTTGTTAATTTGTCGTGAGTCTAGGAGAATAATTGTAGAGACTAGGTGAAATTTACCAAACAACAATAATTAATTGATTCGAAAGACCTGGTCATTTTTTATCTCTGTATTTTCCAAAACTGTCTTATTTTCTGCTATTTACTTTTTATGCACACAAACATACTGCCTCAGGCACTTATCAAATTTACACATCTAGATAGTAACCTTATTGCTAAATTGAGATTAACAAAGTCCCCGTGGATACGAACTTATAAATTTTATTACTTTTATAGTTTTAGTACACTTGCTAAAAGTCTATCAAGTTTTTGGCGCCGTTGTCGGGGAACTGTTGAATCATTTCAACTTGGTAATTTCGTTATTATTTAGGATTTCAGTCATTTAAATTTTTGTGTATATATATACATATATATATATATATATATATATATATATATATATTGATTTATATTCTTTGTTTTCTTCTCATTGTGTTGTGCTACTAAAAGTTTGTCCAAGTTTTGCAGCTATGGTAGACAGATTAGTAGACAGGTTACACATTTATGATAGAAGAGATTGTTGCGTTGCAGTATGAAAAATATATTCTATCTTTGAAGATGAAATATCTGGACAATAAAATCTCGAGATTAAATGAGAGATGTGGTCCTTATGCGGCGAATCAACCAGGTAGTGACTGTTAAGGGAAGAAAGAGGTAATCAACATCGATTACAATACTCAACTTCAAAATATTTTAGATGATTTCTTGATGTCAAATCAAGTTTCATTTGAGAAGTTTGATGTTCAGTGTGGTGATCGTGTTGAGAAAGCACATGAGTCTCAGAGGAAGTTGGTTCAGATGGAGATTGAGGGTCACAAGGCTGCGGTGGAAGAAAATCGTAGAGTGGGGAGTTTTTCCCGAAGTCTGAACCAACAGGGGTTAAGGAAATCACTCGTGTGCAAATGGATGCATGTCTTTCTCTAAGGTGGGAGAGTTCAAATTCTAAAGGTTTAACAGTGGGTGCATGCGAGTATCTGGCTCTTTGTGTCAAATTCATGAAATTCCTACCAAGTAAGAGGAAGAAGAATGATGATATATTTTTCCTATCATTTTTGCCACCCTAACAGTGGTTGAAGCGTCAAACTCAATGACGTAAAAGAAAGCGCTTGATGGGAGGGAACCCATCCCTTCTTTTTGTTTTTTATTTTGCAGGTATTTTTATTCAGTAAAAAAAAGTGAAAAATGAATGAAGAAAAAAAAAAGGGTGAAAAGATGGACAAAAAAAAATCAAAGTTCGCATCAATTTCTTTTTCAATAAATTGTTTTTTGTCAGATGTCAGTCGTGTCAGTTTGATTCCCTTTTTCAGTAACTTTAATTGTTTGCTTGTTTATTATTAATGAATTTTCTTGTTTGTTGACTTTTTCCAGTTTAGTAACAATTGTTTAGTTAAGCGGCATTCCAAAAAGTTCATAAGGAGGAGTGACTTGATATTTCAAAAGCGAAGTGTACGGAATGTGTGATAGGTAGTCACAACTCCCAGATATCATAACTGTAAGGTTCATAGCCAAATTTTATTTTTTTCAATTTACGTATATAGAGTGTTCCGTGCAACTACATTTCTAGAACTTGCATTGTTTCTTTACTGTTGATTGGTCTTTGTCATTTACACACTGAGGCGAAAGTGATTGGTCCTGTGAACCTTTGAAGCCTACCCTGATTTTTAATTGAAATATACCCTTTTTGAAAACCAATTTGAGCCGATAGGTTTAGATCATTTTTGTTCGGTGACAAACTACATATTAAGCCTAGAGGCTTTTAGGAATTGACCCAAAATGTTATATTTGAGTTAGGCTTTGTAAAATGTTGTTAAACAATAAGTTTGGGGTTGCTATTGAAATTTGCAACCAACTAAGTTTGGGATGGGGGTACTAGAGAACAAAGAACATTATCATGAAAAATACGCTCAAAAATGGTGTATAAAAAAAATAGAATGAAAAAGGGACGAACAATGAAAAATCTGAGTAACTTTAAACTCGATTGTCCCAACAAGTTACAAATATTCTCCAGTACCTTTACAAATTGTTGTTTCAAGGGGTGAATGAGGGATTAAATCCATGTTTTAATTTCTGTAGGAGTGCCTAACTCAAATTTTGTGTAGTCTACTTATACAAATAATATCCCACCTTTACCTAAACCCCGTTATAACCCTTAAAGACCTCAAAGTGTGTTGTGACATTGATTTTGATTGACGTTTAGAAACTTTTCAAGCGTATGGTAATATGTAGACCTGCATGTCGACTGTGTGCGAACCTTTATCAAATTGTTGAGTGGAGTTGTGTATGGTGGATGCAAGCAAGTCAAACTAGCTCATTTTTAGCTAGTAGGGAGATGAACTTTTGGGAACTATCGCTTGATCATGTAATTGTTATTTTACCATCGATTGTCAATTTAACAAGTTTGTTCCTTGAGGACAAGCAACAGTTCAAGTTTGGGGTTTTGATGACAGTCAGTCATTCATTTTAAAGTCATTTTAATTAAGTTTTTAGTTTATTTTTATTAGTTTAATCTTTAATTTAGAGTCAATTTGAATAAATTCTACTTTTTCATTTATTGAGTCAGTTATGTGTATGATCACTATTATTACTAGCCACATGATCAAACAAGAGCTAGACATGATATTCTTTTATTGTTGACTATAAAGAAGAGGCTAAAAAGAAACATGGGTATTGGAGGAAAGAAAAAAAGAGAAGTGGGCTTATGTGTGTTGTTACTGACCCGAAAGAAACAAATGGGAGAATGAGGTTTCTTTACCTATTGACATATAAATATAAGAAGCAGCTGCGCAAGCTTGGATTCACGTTTTGGAACATAGGCGGAATCATGGTTTTGGGAGAATCACAGTTTTGGGAGAAAAGATGGAATCAACCACGCATCACGAGACGGCTGGGAAAAGGCACATGGAAAAAGAACATCAACAGTAGCGATTGAGAGCCGACAACGACGGAATTCTATTGGTTTATTTTATTTGCTATGTTGTTTATTCCTTTTGATATATCTACCTAATTTCCTTTGATCAGGTCTGAAATGATTTTCATTTGAGCGGTTTGAACCATGTGATTATATAAACTCTTATCAATTTAATTATAATCCTAGTTTTATTCAGAATTGTTTGCTCTTAATGCTTTTTGTATACTGATCACATATAAACTGAATTCAAATACCAGTTGACTACTGACCCTAGCTATTGAATTGGATATATTAATTATGGTTAATCTAACGGGTCAGTCTAGGGATAGATGATTGTTAGGCTATGACATAAATATTAACGTTCATAAAGCCTTCAACGGTTACGAACTCACCTAAGGGATTAGGGTGTTGCAGCTTTAGAAGAGCGTTCTGAGTCAAGGGATTGATCAAAACTATTTTTGTTAATTTGTCGTGAGTCTAGGAGAATAATTGTAGAGACTAGGTGAAATTTACCAAACAGCGATAATTAACTGATTCGAAAGACCTGATCATTTTTTATCTCTATATTTTCCAAAACTATCTTATTTTATGTTATTTACTTTTTATGCACACAAACATATTGCCTTAGGCACTTATCAAATTTGTAACCTTATTGCTAAATTGAGATTAACACAGTTTTTGTGGATACGAACTTATAAATTTTATTACTTTGATAGTTTTAGTACACTTGCTAAAAGTCTATCAAGTTTTTGTGTCATTCAAAAAGATAAGAACTTATAGTATAGATAACAAATTCCGTTATAAGAATACCATATTTTTTGTGTTATTCAAAAAAATAAGAATTTATATTATATGATATTATATTTGTTACATTGTTGGTGTCATTGAAAAAGATATGTTTAGTTTTTTTAATAAGAAAAAGATATGCATAGTTTGTTACAATATAAAGATGCAAAATATATATAAGTATAATATTTTTAGGCATCTATACGTGTACTTTTAATTAAAATCAAAATTTTATAAAAATAATTATACGCATTATGCAACACTAAAATAAAATTATACGCATTAACGTAACAAAAAACAGTCAGACGGACATAAAGTATTACTCTAAACGCCAATATGTGTGTGTGTATTTCATAAAAAAATACCGTTTATAATTTTTAAACGTCAACGCAATAAAAAGAGCGGAAAAATGGGGACGTGAGTGTCCATCTTTTCGCGAGTATATATTATGACACATGTGAATTTACGATAAAAGATTTGCCCATGCTCTATAAATTTTTTGGCTCCGCCATTGAATTTATTTGTACAATATTATAAATTTAATATATCAATCATTCAATGTATCTAAGTATTCATTCATAATAATGATCAGAAAGGAAAAAATAATCAATGAACAAAACAAATATTCAATGAATAAGAGGAAAAAAATATCCAATGAACAAATATTTCATTTTTAGATTCATCAAATAACTTATTTATTTTCACTATGATATTGTAAACTTAATATCTCAATCATCCAATGCATATAGGTGTTCATTTATAATAGTTGTCATGAAAAAGAATATTCAATAAACAAATATTTATTTTCAGGTTTATCGAATAAATGATTTATTTGTACTATATTATAAACTAAATCCATAAATCATTCAATAAATCTAAAAAATGGAATATTCATTTATAAAGTGAACCGAATGAGTATTCACAAAGGCCGTGAATTATTTTCCGTGAGTTTAGCTCAGTTGGTAGGACAATGAATAATATAAGTAAGGTCCGGGGTTCAAACCCCGGTCACCACAAAAAAAAAAAAGAGTAAATTAATTTTCAATAAGAATCAACTAGTCTTCCATGTCATTGTCGTGCTATTAAAGTGAAGTGAATTGATTTGTTGGATAAAAGAATTCTTGGTCATACTTATGGGCGGGAACAGGTCAGGCCGCAACTCGGTCCAGCTCGTTTAATAAAAAGGTAAAGCTCAAGCTTTTTATAAGCTTATTTATTTAAAATAAATGCTAACAAGTACCCTTAGGGTATTGGTTAAGAAGCCTACAAAATAATTTTTGTCTTGGGATTGTTGCATTCAACACATTTAAACTTGAAAAAATAATTTTTTTCTACATAAAACTTACCAATTACTTAAATAGGTCAGATCAAGGCTTACGAAAAGGCCCATTAATTACAGCAGGTTAACCTATTAAGTTTTTTATATATAATAAACTCTTCCATTATTGATATTGTTGAAGTTTTTTTCATAAACTCAAGTCTTCGTATGATTTGGTTGTTTAGTAGCAGATATGTTGGTGTGATTAGACTTTCGTAAGATTTCGTTATTTAGTATCACATCTATTCGTGTGTTTTAGGCCTTCGTAAGTTTTGACCTATTCAGTAGTAGGCTTATAGGTGTTGCTAGACCTTGGTGTAAAATAAGCTTTTAAATATGCTTTCACGCTTCATCAAGCCTTTTTAAAAGGTTATGTTGGGTCTTGAAAATGAGCCTATGACGGATAATAGGTCGGACTCAGTTTTTGAAGTAGGTCAGGCTTAGGTCTTACAAAGTTCGGCCTGGCCTAGCCCATTTCCATCCCTAGTCATACTTTAATTTTCTTTCATTAACCTTTTGTTATTATGGCCCTTTTTATAGAAATGTAAGGGTCAACACCAATCTCTTGACTCATAACTCTCTTCTCTAATTACAACTTCTTAATCTCTTAGGTGGATTTGCAGTCATTGAATATTTTATAACCGTTAATTTCTAAATTCATAGTTTAACAATCCAATATCCTTAAAGTGGTTCGTTAGGTTGAACAATTATACTGGGTCAAATTCAAGGGTTAGGGCTAGTAATCATAATCAGTCGATACTTGGGATTGGTTCATACATTCGTCAATATACCCTAACAATCCAATATCCCTCAAGTGATTTGTGGTAGGGGCCAATAATCAGTTGATATTTAGGATCAACTCATACATTCATCAATATACAAAAGACATTAAGCACAAACATAGTTGAACAATATTAGGTTGCAATTGTATAAAAGAAGTACTTAGCAATTACATGGTTCAAATAACTCAAAATAAATTCATATAAAATACTCAGTCATATAAAATTATCCAGACACGATCAAAGGAATAAAAAGCACAGTAAAGAAATTAAACCGATAGAGTTTCATTGTTGTCGATGTTGCTCATTGGTTTCTTTCTAATCGCCATTGTTAAGTTTCCATGTGCTTCACTCCTTCCGTTAGTGTGCACGTCTCTTTCCCTTCAAAACCGTGATCTTTTGGATCCTTTCCTTTGGGTGCCAACGCCTCCTTATGTATTGTCCGAAAATTTCCTTTCTCCCTTTGCTTCTTGCTCATTTCCACCCTGATTTTCCCTAAATAACCCAAATGTGAGTTAACTCACATTCGATACCCAATGTGAGTTAACATGTGTTGGTACCATCGTGAGTTAACATGTGTTGATTTTAGGCAAGACAACATGACAACATTTCTTAACATATACTTTTTTTAAGCCCCTAAACCTGCATTTTTCACAACATCCGTCATCCACTATCACTACATTCACTTACCACGCACGTTCATTCACAATACCTTATGTTCATTCTTTTAATTCCCAATCATTCACTACATTTTTTAAAAACATTTATTTGCTCGATGGCAAGCATGTCTTAGAAAGATCAATTCTATTATTTCCAAAATAAATAAATAAATCACAACTAAAAATACACAAGTGTGCAAAATTAATTCCAAAACAATAGATTACGACAAATTTATTTAGTTTTAATTTCATCTCCATTCAAACGGGGTAATAAACAAAGCGTTGTGTTACATTACATGCTTCCTAAGGATGCGGTATCATCATGATGTTGGATTTAAATTAAATTTATGAAAGTTTGCCGAAAAATGTTGGCATTGAAGTGTTTTGTACCTAGTGTAAAAATTTGGAAGTCTCTTTGAAAACTCAAAAGAATGAAGAGAACACATTTTGTATTCTACCAGATCAACTAAATTGTAAAAATTTGTAAGTCTCTTTGAAAACTCAAAAGAATGAAGAGAACACATTTTGTATTCTACCAGATCAACTAAATTGTAAAAATTTGTAAGTCTCTTTGAAAACTCAAAAGAATAAAGAGAACACGTTTTGTATTCTACCAAATCAACTATATATGTTCTCACATCGAATTCATTCACATAAGACAAACAAAGACATAAAGGATTGCATTCCAATATACTTTCTGGAACTTAATCTTATTGTCATGTCAACTGACAAGTTTCAATTGACAGGGGAGCATAATCAAGCTCAAAACAATATCTTTGAAGTATATTCCCTTGTGTCTCACTCTTCTAATGCGAGGGAATTCAATGTGAGAACATTTATAGTTGATTTGGCAGAATACATAATGTGTTCTCTTCATTCTTGAGTTATTAAAGATACTTGCAAACCTCTACACTAAATGTAAGACACTTCAGCGCAAACATCTTCAACAAAATAACAATAATTAAACTAAAATCCAACAAAACAATGACACAGCATAATCATACATCCTAAACATTTTCATCTGGCCGAATCAAACTTTTGAGAATATTTTCAGAAGATCCTGACAACAAAACATCCAACTTGATTGTCAAGAACATGTTGTGCTTATCAGATATCGATAACATGTTCCTCACGTCGTCGTCGTTCGTGAGCATCATTTGGTTGAACTGCAATCTCCCGGTTGAGTCGATCGATGGACGTCGATATCCAACGTTGTCCACCCTCCATGTGTCTCTATGGTCGAGTCATTGATTGATTTGACCCAATTGATCCTTCAAATCTACTAACGTGACATCGATCTGAACCCTGAACAAATCTAATAGATAAATGTCCATTGATTTAGACCTACGCTATAAAAAATAAAAAAACAGTTGATGAAAAACTCATTCAAACATTATCAAACACCTAGGTGCAAAAACTAAAACATAAACATGCAAACATTTAATCAAATTAAATTTAGTCTAACAAGGATTCATAGCATTTACATGCAAACATCTAATCATTTCCTACCAAAAAAATCATATTAAATATATTCTAACAAGGATTCATAGCCACCACTACAATGACAAGTAAGTTTTCACAATCAATTGACATTTATGTTCATATGTTACGTTTTTACTCTTTAAACACCTCACTCGTGGTTTTTCTTCTATATTGCTACTTTTATTTTTCAAACGACGTGCTTGCACCGTGGAGTGGGTCCATTAAAAAAACAAATTTGACATATTTTTTAAATGGACCCTAAATTGACAGCCTGAGTTGGAATTATGTCAGCATTAATTTAGAAACTCCTCAGTCAAATTTTCCCCTGATAAAATGACAATGCACAATAGTACAAAATATCTCAACAGAATAAACATTTGGAGTAGAACACCACAATATGGACGAGGGAGTAATTATTCTATTTTTTTGGTGGTGTCTGGGGTTTGAACTTCGGACCTAACATATATTATGCATTGTCTTTACCAACTGAGCTAAGCTTACGATGACTTCTATTTACCTAACTAATCATGTTTTTATTATTATAACATTTAAAAATTGAACGAAAGAAACAATAACAAATAATGGGACATAAATAAATGGTTCTCAAGAAGCAAGTATGACTTCTTGGAAGTTACAACCCAACACATACATCTATAAGTTAAAAATAAAAATAAAAAAGACGTTTAAGAAGATGATGTTAAAACCTTCTAGTTACACATGGAATGTACGAAAGAAAATAGGAGTTTATAGGAAAAAAAAGAAGAAAAAGAGAAGTCACCGTGAGATAATTCATGGGTTTTAAAAAAATTGTTTAAGGTGCAATTACGTTTGGAAGAATAATAGCTTTAAGGAAGCAGAAAAAACAATAGTTGAAAAAAGATATTTGAGTAGCTTAAAGTTTAAAATCAAAACTCATTTCATCAATGTCAGTTTTTTATTGTTTTTTTCAACCACTTACAAAATTTGCGAGTATAATAACAGGTTTTAAATCACTTATCTAATATTTTTTTTTACATATGGATCATTGACTTGCTCTTTTATTCTTTTGATTTAAGTATAAAATGAATACTTTCAATGTTAATTACCATAAAGTTTTTTGTTTTATTTAAGGTACACGATAATATGGTTTAAATTACCTCGTGAAAGATTGTAACATAATCTTGTAATATATTGTTCGTATTTAAGGTAGGAGTCCGTTCTTTTATTTCACTAGTGAGGATCCTATATTGATCAAGGTAATAAGCTTATATTATTAATGTTTAAGACGAGAAGTATGATTAAGGCAGAGAGTTTTCTCTTGATATTTAAGGTTGGGATCCTATTATTGACATTTACAGTCATGGAACATATTATATTGCTGCCTGATTAGTATCACACTTAAATTTATAAATCTTTACGATTAATTTTATAAGATTCTCTAAAAAATACACGCAAGAGAACAATGTAAATTCTCAAAGTAACCTCAAATCATTCTTTATGCTTATTGCTTTGAATACATCATTGATCAAAGTCATATAAACAACACAATCCGTGCGATGTCATTGTAAGATATTTGTGTGGAAAGGCCAAGTGCTTTATCAATTCTCCATACTATGCACAAGTCGACAATGACGATCGCATATCTTCTCAATTCTGAAGTGAGGCCCAATTTGGTCAAAATATAAAAAAGGCCCAGTGACTTTTTGGTTTGTTTGTTTAGATAAAAGACTTTTATAAGGTCGTTGAATAAAATCAAGTTTGAGTTAACTCTTTGTTTGGATATCATGTCAAGCAAAAAAAAAAGAGTATATTTTTATTGTATTTCTTTTGCAAGGCTATAAACAAAGCACCAAAGACATATACTCCTATCTTAACACCTTTATGCGGAAAACAAAGGCGTTGAGAAGACGGCCTCACCTAATTTATGCGCAAGATGAATGATAAATCAGTGAAGAATAGATGTATTTATTAAGCTGAATCACATTAGTTTTCGTGTTCTCAGATAAACAACAGAGCAACCTTGCAACAAATACACGTATCATAAACCAACATATCAATTGTATCAACTCACCCAACTACGTATATGCATGGAATATACCTTTTTTAAGATCGGCATGCAACAATATCATGTGCAGATAAATCATTAATATTTAATTTACTATTTAAGCCCTTAGTGTGGTAAGTTGGTGGATCCACCTATGAAATTCTCCAAAAAACCATTACCTATCCAAACATTGTATTAGACTCCATGACCACTCATTAAATACATACATAATACTGACCAATCTTCCTAAGAACCATCACCACAGCAACACCTTAATTTCATCTACGATTTCTCTAGCATGCTTAGTTGTATTGTTGAACAATCAGTCATTCTTTGTCTTCCATGTCAACCATAAGATTACATGTCAAACAAATTTCGTTCAATTGTTCATTCTAATTAAAAAAAAAAAATCTTACGCCACAATGACGTCCACCTCCATTAACTACCATCTCCCCTGCCAACTTCTCTCACCTCTCATTCATCTTATTCCTAGATAAAAAACAGCCGAGAGAGTTGAGCACATAATGCATAATGCCTATCCAAATATCTACAAAGAAAAAAAGGTAAACAAACCACTACCAATATTCTTTGTAACCAAATTTGAGATTTAGTTTAAAAAAATTGCATTTGTATTTCCTATGTAACCAAAGGAGAGAGAAACACATGTTCTTTATCTTTTATTTCTATATAATTTATTTTCCTATTCTAAATCGCACATCAAATTTCCAACAAGATACCCTCAAGTGGAAAGGTTACATGAATGACATTGATTATGTATATGTTATAAAGCGGTGATAAATTTTGGGCTCAAACAACCCTTAGAGCAAACTCAAACAATATCCCAGCTTGATTTATTTTTTTTTACGGAGTTTTAAGCCCCCCCTGTGTTAGACATTTTAGCAAAGGAGAGATCAACTGTCCTATGTCGTGTCATGGGTATAACAAGCACATAAAAACTCAAGCTAATACATTTATAGAAGAGTAAATTACACTCCCCTCCCCTCAAAGATGCTTAAATTACACTCCCCTTCCCTCTTATGTTAAAATATACACTCCCCTCCCCTCTTATTCAGAACATATTTGAAAACTTTTCACTCCCCTCCCTCAAGAGAAGCTTGAATTACACACCCCTCCCCTCTTATGTTAAAATCTACACTTTACTCCCTTAATATATTTTTTTATTTCTAATAATCTAGCAAAAAAATAATAATCTAACACAATTTGAAAAAAAATAGTATTGCGGATCTATTTTAATATAATAAAAAATTGAATACATATTTTTTCGCTATTTTTTATTCACAATTTAATTAACATGTGGTTTTAAACCCTATTATAAAATATGAAACAACCTAAAATAAAATTAAAATAT
>Ga0228711_1004342_pt1 | contig 21832 bp, 12 predicted proteins | sample MedpolnodulmetaG_2_FD_177996 | JGI IMG/M metagenome (GOLD analysis project Ga0228711, IMG submission 177996) | Root nodule microbial communities from Medicago polymorpha collected in Santa Monica, California, United States - brown nodules | ecosystem: Host-associated > Plants > Roots > Nodule...
AAGAAACCAGGAGCTTCATGATAGACGGCGTTAAATCACAGAGGGGAGGTTCATGTTTTTTCAAAATTAGAGGGGGTCTGTATGTCGTTTAGGAAAACCTCGAGGGAGGTAAGTGTAATTTTATCTAATATTTTTATGTGTTTAAGAATGTCCAATAAATGACATAGTTCTCAATAATTATAAATTCTAGCTCTGGGACTTAACCTAATTTTAACTGTTCCATATGTAATAGCATTAGACATATTTTATTACCGCCTTTCTGACAAGAGTATAAACTAAGTAAGACATTTGAGGGTTGTGACTACAAAAACATCTTATGCACAAACACAATGGGCTTAGCTATTTCTTTAAACATCCTGAAACTAAGTATGCAATTGTAGAAACAAGACCCAATTAGTGAAAGAGAATGGATACTAACATGGCTTAATCATTGTTTTATCTGTTTTACTTTGTTAAGTGCATCAACCATTTCCAACCGAAACCCCAAAGTTACATATCCTAATCATAATCTTAGTCGGTAAGTCAAAATTTCACAACCCATGTGGATACAAACTTTTATAAATAGTAGTACTTGACGTTAGTTTAGTACACTTGCTACATCAATCATCATACTACACGTATGACAATTGACTGAGGTTATAGATATTGTATCACTATTTGGTTGTGAAAACAATAATTTGACTTAATAGTTTTGTAAGTCTAGTTTCCATGACTCGGAGATTATTGGTAGAAAGATTCATATATTTGTTATGTAAGTCCACTGTATTTTGTATGGATGCACAAGGTTGGTTGTTTGTCCCATCTTTTAGAAAGGATCTTATTATTATCATCTTTTTCATATATCTAGCCGACTATATATAAGTTACCATGGACCAAATTTTGTATCACAATATACTTCAAACATCTAGACTCCACGAGAAGTCAGATTAGGCTTGCACACAATGAATGAGGCTGTTTCTGGCATCAAGATAGGCAAGTGTCATTCTCAATGTATATTTCATGATGCATTGGAGAACTAGGAATGATCTGAGAGTTAATTAGTCAAGGATTAATGATGCAATTGACTCTGTGATGTTTTTTTGTGTATGGTATATTACATGGTCGTTTTACATACATCTATCACATTTTACGATGTTTATATAATCTTAACTCTTGTTTTATGTGGCTATAGATGGAGTACTTTTTCCCAATTTTTTTGCCAACTGACCATATATATGTATATTTCATGCGACAAGAATAATTGTCTTATTGATGACTATGGTGTCTTCTGAAGTCTTTTAGCATGATTTTTTTTATGCTTTAAAGTAGTCGTATATACTTACTTCTTGTGTATTCTATTTTTAAATTTCTTCGTACTTTCGACAGAAGACGATTATATATGCTTACTAGTTAGGTTAGTTACTTATATTTTACTTGGGAATATTGGAGTCGCTCACACTCTCACTAAAATTGTTCTATTACGTGATTAGAGGGTAGTTGTACGATGATATCCTCGAGATATTACTCTAAAGTGTAAAACTCAATTATTCTCTCTCTCCTCACATAAGCTCTAAAAGGCCATTCTAATTTTATTACATTATATATTAAACACCTTGGTCATATTTATCTTTAAAAATCTCTATATCATTCAAGAGCAACCAAGGACAACAATAATTTCATAATATATTTAATATCCTACTCTTTCATTTGTCTTGGATCACTTTATGTTGGTTGGAATATCCCTTGTACAAATTGTTTAATATTTACCCCTTGCTATCAAATCAATTGCAAGGTCTGAAAAATATGTGGAACTTTGAGAGAAATTTGAAGAGTAACAACATTATTAAGAGCAAAAAAATGAAAGTTTTAGACTAAATAGATAAATAAATTTTACCTTATTCGCGAACTCTATAACAAGACCCTCTAATACACTTCATTTTTTTATCCGCGGGTAATCGATATTTTTGATAACAATCGAGTTCAGTAACACACTCTGCTGAAAGCCCTTAAAAAGAAAACACACTCCATTGTAAGGTAAAATAAGAATAAATAAATAGTAATAATTAGGAGTGAGTAATTTTATATGTGATAAAGAAAAAAATTAGAATGAACTCACCCCAACTCCAACTGTCAACTACAACAATAAACATAGAAACAAGAAGGATTATTGCATAAACAAACTTGTGAATTTCAACCATGTTTTTCCTTCACGTTTTCAAATAATAAATACAAATTTGTTTGGTTACTTTATTTTTTTTTTAAAAACTCATGCTATGTTTACTTCAATCAAATTAAACAATTTTAAATAATCATGTTGTTACAAGAATTATTTGATTTAAAATAAAATAATGATTAAATGTATTGATTTACATTGATGCATAATATTTGCCCCTTTAGCTCATAGAATAGACCTTGTATAAACATATTTCTTGTAATTAGATTTTATTCTTCGTTACCAACCTTTAATATTATTTATTATTTCTTATCTAGCCTTTCATAATAGATAGTGGACAATCAACATTATATTATGTTGGTGTGTGTAACATCCCTAATTTTGGCATTGGCTATAACTAGAATTTTATCAGTTGAATCTAAGAGTTTTCCTGCGAATCTAGAGTTTATGATGTTGTGTAATTGTTGACTAAATTTGACAAGTGCACCAAACTATTTTCAAGTAAGAAATTGATAAGTAAGATTGTTTTCAAATAGATTGTTGTTTCAACTAGGCAACTAGCTAAACTTATTAAAACAGTAAATAAAAAGAAATTGAATTAAATAAAGAAAATAAAATGGGGGCAGTTTGCAAGGACAAAATTACAATTTGTCATCTTCTAAATCACGTTAAGTCAAACTCAAAGACAAAAGGAATGAAACGTATAATTTCAATTGAAGTAAAGGAATTCAAGAATATCAAGGACTATCTTATGTGTTGGCAACTCTCCAACGTCTCTCATATCCTTCGCTATTTAAGGAACCGAAGACTTGAACAAAGTTATAAGACTCTGCATATTTTGAAAGTGTCATTACTCGGTCAAAACTAAAGCGCATTTGAACTTAGAATTTCTTACAAACTTTATATCTTAGAAATTCTTAAGTCTCAAAGTCTACTCTATTTTGTATTTGTTTACACGTTTGATTGTATATCAAGTGTAAAATCAAACAATCTTTTATTTGATAACGTCATATTGTCACAAGTCTCTTAAGTTGTGATTAAGTTAGACTACTCTCAGTTTGTAAGAGGAACTACTATATATTGTCATCTCTCTCTCTCTCTCTCTCTCTCTCTCTCCCTCCCTCCCTCCCTCCCTCCCTCCCTCTCTCTCTCGTCACCCTAGTCCATCTTCACACTCTTCTTTGCATATATGTATCTCCTTTGCAACCCTCTCCCTCCGAAGAGAAGGGTGTTTAAAGAAAGAAAGATGATGACGATGAAAGAGAGAGAAGTAAGGACGGAGGGTGGATGCCTCGGAGAAGACGCATGTGAAGAAAGAGAAAAGAGAGAGAAGTTTCAGCAAGAAAAAGCCAATTATGCCCCTCTAATTTAATGAAATTACGAGATTAACACTGATATTGTATTTGTGTAAAAAATTATGTGTTTGGTTATCATTTCTCTTTCTATTTTGGGTTCCTATCACAAGGAATATAACATAGCCCAAGTTATGGAAAGTATAAAAATAAGCCGGTGGAAATAGTTGAAACCAAATATATATAATAGGTTTTGATTTTTCCCAACAGTGGTGTCTCTCTTATTTTTTTGGAAGGCCAACATTGATGTCTTTATACGATGATTTGTTCGACTAATATTTGCACATCTTGTCTTTAGATAAGTATTTTTTCAAAAATGAAAAAATACTAAAAAGTATTTTGTGTGATGTTTACTTGTCATTAATTTAGAATATGAAATTCGATATTCGGATAATTTATACTCAACAAACACTAAATAGCCGTGACAATTTAATATAATATGCAAACCACTTAATTTAATATTGCATGGTAATATATTACACAACGTTTGAAGAATACAAATCAATAATCATCTATTCATCGTCTTCGTTAATCTCGTTAAGAATTGCGATTAATACCACTATGAAAGCATAATCAACATTGGGATAAATCGTAACTGCGAAATGGTCTTTATCGATTAAAATACTCTGAAGAGTGTGCTTTTTGTGCATCTGCAGTAACAACAATGCCACAAAAATGGATTTGTGATTAGTATCTATTTATAATAATCAAATCAAATGAATTAATTAAAACTGCATATACTCTCGCAGATACTTGAGGATTTTTAATTACCTGTGCAACAATGTTGTTAGTATCACCGGCATAAATAATGCAAGATCGTTCTAACCAACTACCTTTGATTTTAAAATCACAAACATCTTCTTTGGTATTACAAGCTAAAAACACATCTAATTTGGTCTTGAACTGCAATAGGGATGATCGTCTCAATGCAAATATAAGATCTTTAGAACATGTGCTTTCTCCCTGTAAGCTTCCCACCGATCATGCATAGTCACTATCTGCACCAATAATACAACTTAATATAATCATTAAACAACACTTTATTGAAATATATGAAGTATAAAGGATAATGAATTTTTAAAAATAAACATTATTCTAACATTTATATTTTTACACTTTTATTTTTTGTTTCAATGAACCAAACTTTGAAATTCACACACTAAAACTCCGTTGAGAAGAACTATTTTTTTGCAGAACTATTTTTTGAGAATATAGTGAATAACTTATATATGAGCTAGTAAAGTAGATCATAGTTCTCTTTGAAAAGATTACTGAAATTAATCATTAACTAAATTATAAGTGCGTAATTTTTAACTTACAAACTAGTATATAAAGAATGTAAAGGCACGAAATATATAATTTTACATACGGTTTTCCGTATTAAATTTTATTCACATTTAATACAAATACGTCTTATCCAAAAATAAAATGCAACGTGCAACTCCATGAGTCCATACTCGGATTCATATTAGTTATTGAATCCGAGTATAATAACTAATATGAAAAAAATATTAGTTATTCTTATAAAATAAAATATCATTGTTCCCGTGAGATTAGCTCGATTGATGGTAACATTGCATAATTTATGCAGAGAGCGGGGTTCAAATCCCGGACGCCCACTCTCCACATTTAAATGTGTGAGCTCCAACCACTATGCTACTAGACCAAAATATTTAGCGAAGGATGCACATTTTTTTTAGAGCAATAAAAAGAATGAAATGTTAGAGGAAGTTGATAGTACAGTCTTTAATTTCATTTTCACACCAGTAACAATTTTTAGGGTTACAAAAGAATTTTGACTAATAAAACTAGCCCAAATAAAACTACCAAAACAACTTTTTATTTTTGACAAAAATCACTAAAACTGTTATTTTGGGTAAAATAATACATAACCTTTAATTTCATTTACACACTCCTCTCCAATGTCTCTCATATCCTTCACTATTTAAGGACCTGAAGACTTGAACAAAGTTATAAGACTCTGCATATTTTGAAAGTGTCATTACTCGGTCAAAACTAAAGCACATTTGAACTTAGAATTTCTTACAAACTTCATATCTTATAAATTCTTAAGTCTTAAAGTCTACTCTATTTTGTATTTGTTTACACCTTTGATTCTATATCAAGTGTAAAACCAAACAATCTTTTTTTTATGAAATTAGATTGTCACAAGTCTCTTTAAGTTGTGATTAAGTTAGACTACTCCTAGTTTGTAAGAGGAACTAGTATAACTTGCCATCTCTCTCTCTCTCTCTCTCTCTCTCTCTCTCTCTCTCTCTCTCTCTCTCTCTCTCTCTCTCTCTCTCTCTCTCTCTCTCTCTCTCACTCTCTCTCTCGATATTAATCGCTGCATTCAAAACTCTACGTTAGACTTTAAATATTACTTTCAGACTCTGGTCAATGAAACACTTAGAAAAAGTTTAAAAAAAGAAAAACCAACACAATACAATCCCCCAATCCATCTTGTGTTTTTCTCACCTTCAGTTTGTATCAGAGCATGGTCTGTGCTCAGCCACTTAACAGAAAAAATCCTAAGAAAAAAAATGTTTGTTGATTCTGATACTAGTTTTGGTACACGTGGTTGTGGTGCTCAAATACAATATGATTACATCAACACCTCTACCTCTTAGAAGAATACTTATTTTGTCACACCTCTGTCCTTTAATGGAGATGTTGCTCAATTCTCATGGTGGAAGAGTAAGATGTACAGTCACATCATAGGAGTTAATGATGAATTGTGGGACATCGTTGAAGATGATGTTGGATTTACTGTTGATTCTGAAGGTATGTTAGTGAGAAGAAGAGTCTCATTGAGGCTTAGAGGAAGATCTACATAAAGCATCATAGGGTGCGTTGTATTTTGGTTGAAGCTTCGCATCACTCGAAGTATACCAAAATAATTGATAAATCCATTGTTAAAGCCATATTTGAGTCATTGTGTTCTACTTATTAAGGAAACCAATAAGTTAAGGAGGCTAAGGATAACCTCTTGCTGCAACAGTATGAACTGTTAAGGATGATGGATGATGAAGACATTGAAACAATGTTTTCAAGGTTTCAGACTATGGTGTCTGGCCTTCAGGTTCTGAACAAGAATTATACTACTCCTAATCATGTTGTTTTCTTTCAATTCCTAGTTTAGTCAATTTTCTTAAATTTTCTATCATTTTCCTTTATTTTCTATCTCAATTCAAGAAATTTACACTTAGGCCAAAGATCCATGTACAATGAATCCTTATTTGATCCACATGAGACCCTAATATTACTCTTTTAACAAATACAAAAGACTGTTGAAAACGTACTGCTAGCATTGTTCTAATTGAAAAGGCAAATGCAAAGACATTCACAAACCATTGAAAACCTACGTAGTTTTTCATTCTCAACACATTCAAATTGTAAATTAACTTCTACTAGTTATACATGATAATCAGCCGTTTGAATCATACATTTAACATTGCATCTTTTTTTCTATCTTTCTTTTTACGAACAATCAACAGTATTTGGATTTATATTCTTGTCGAAAAAAAAGTATTTGGATTTATATTATATTATTAAATCATATATTGAATTAAAACAAAAACATTTTTGAAGTTTAGCTTTTAATTTTTAAAGTCATGAATGTGTTGGGATCTTTCTTATTTAATATTGTTAAATATATTATATTAAAAAGAAAGTGAATTCTAGGGTGAGGGTTCAATTAAGTCCCTTGCCGATGGATCAAAAAAATATACATTTAGATTTAATCAATGATCCATATTTTTTAAAACAAAAATGTGAATATCTAAATAATTTCACACACAATCTTACCCCTACACCTCCCCTGTCTATGAAATTGTGTTCTCTCCAATGAAGTTTTAATGGTGAAATTTCGTAAGTTATAGATTTTTCTTTACAGTTCAAAACTAATGTTGCTAGATTACAAGAATATATTCATAGATGAGGTATTGGTTCGTGTTTTTCTATTTTGTTGAATAAAAATGTTAGGGAGGGTTTCTTTGATTTTTGGACACCCCACCTATTAGAACACCATAACTTCTCTGTGTTCATCCATCCATTGCACCAACATTATAAATCCCCAGAAAGACTCAGATTAAAAGGTATTGTTTCATTTTTTTCATAAGGTATTGTTTCATGAAGAATACAACAATTCAATTAATCCTGTATTGTTTCATATTTATTAAAGGTATTGTTTCATGAAGAATACAACAATTCAATTAATCCTTCACCTTTTTTTCCTTAAGAATTGGGAAAATTGGATCTCGTTAAATTGACCATTGAAACATCATTTGGAGAGAAGACATAATCATACAGATTAAGGAAGACCCAGTCAGATTGTGTTTCCATGTGTATATACTCTTATTTTTATTTCAAAAAATGTGGACCATCAATTAAATCTAACGGTGCATTTTTTTCTGGTCCACTGGTGAGGGACTTGATTGAGCCCTCACCCTAGAATTGACCTAAAAATAAATAACAAATAATATGTGAGAAAATTATAACCGACCCAGCCCCAATCTAACACGACACATGCCAATGGCCAATCCAAATTCTTTTAAGCATTGGAAATCAGATTGTCTGGACAGTCATTAATTTGACACATTCAAGGATTCAACATATATGTGGTTGTTTGATCGAGATTGGTTGGCCAAGAATTTAATTTTCTTATAAATAAGACCAAATTTAAAATTTGGATAGTCTGATCTCGATCCAATCATCACGGATGTGCCAACTCCTTGAATGTGTCAAATTAATTATTGTAGAGAGCACATGTCGTAAGCATTCGTAGCCAAAACTATAAATGACAGGACAGAGAACTTTCATTCCAAATGATGCAATTTGTGGTTGATAACTTGCAACAATCTGATTGAATTAAATAAAACTTGCAGTAGTCTAACTAAAAAATCATTTTAGGTCAATGAAAACCAAGCTTCTGAAAGTACAATTACAATATCACAGACAATGCACTAATCAAAGTTTCAGACTCAGAATTTTGCTACTCTTCCATAGCATCTCCTTCAATTACTTCAACCTTCTCCTTCAAAGGAGTAATCTTTGTTGAGAGAACCTCTGTAACAGATAAACATAAAATATTAGATATTATACATCAAAATTTTCATAAGGAATGCACTCCGTACTTTAAATTAACATATGGTTAAGGTAAATTAGCCTCATCGGGCTTTAAATTAACACTAAAAAATAAGATTGAATAAGTCATACAAGTAAGTACAATTATGTTTGAATATTTAACGGAATTGTTTATACGACATCACAAAACAGAGCATACACCCAACATGTAATGTAACTTTATGCATTAGTTGGAGAAACAAAATAGCTTCATAAAGGAGTTTGGTTATGTGAAGACTTGATTTTTCTAAAGGATAGATAAAGGATATATACTAAATGAGATGTGCACAAATTGATGGTGCTGGTGGACTTCTTGAATAGGCAAAGTTGTCTCTTGATACTAGACTTAGAAAATAAGCATTTATAGATAATGAGAATGAGAATGGTACAGTCAGTATTAGATTATTTATAGCACGAAGAGCCATGACTTCCTTTAAACAGGCCAAATATGAGATAAATAAGAACACAGCCAGCCTAATAGCAAAAGGGTTTCCATAACAGCTGAAGTCGAGGTTTGGTTACACAGAAAATTTCCCGTATAATTAAACCTACTACTGTTGGAAACTTGGAATCATCCTCACTTTCACTCTCGCCTCTAAAGCCAAGTGGATGTGAATAACACTTCCCTAAATGGTGTACATGGAGCAGCCCCGAGGGTTTGAAGCAGCAAAAGTTCAGTCTGCAGATTTCACAAACCGTTTTATGGCATGAAAACAAGCTTCCAATGCCTGTTTTAAAAGGCTGAAAAATGCCCTATACGCTCAAGCTCACTCACATCTAGTAAATGTGATCCATTACATCACTTTCTATCTACAGCAAGTCTTCTGATACTCTTTATATGATTGTCTGTGTTGATGATATCATTGTCACAGGCTAGTCTGTTCGGCTTATTCAGCATCTTATACTCAGCTGCACTATTAGCTTGGTCTAAAGCAACTTGGAGAACTAAACTACTGGGGTATTGAGGTCAAGCATGTCAACGATGGCTCTCTTATGTTTACTAATCTAAATAAATTAGATTTAATATAAAGATGTAACATGGCAGGGGATAAAAATGTCTCTACAATGGTTGGAGCCTGCCCTGTCTAAACAAAGAGCTACATCTCCAACAAGCATCTACTTCATTTCCTCTGTCATTAACAAGCTTTCCTGTAGTTAATTGGCCGTCTGACCTTCGGCAGGCGCTCTACTTCAGGATCATGCATATATTCTAGTCAAAACATAGTCTCTTGGTGGGCTAAAAAGCAAAATGTGGTTGCCAGACCAAGAACAAAAGCTGTGTACCAAATTCTAATTATCCAACATTCATACTTAACACGTCAAGCTATAAGGTCTCATCCTCATTTTCCTTTTAACAAATATAATTTTTCTCAAAATGTTAAGATATGAACATAATCTTGTAAACCATTACTTACTCAAGAAATACCTAACATGTCAAAATGAATCAAATATACAATTGTTTTTGTTCTGGGGTATACCTAATCTATATCTAAAACTTAAGAGCTCTTATCAATCACCCATATCCCTAACCTTTATGAAGGAATTAATTCATTTCCAAATCTTTTTCTTTCCAACAATAGGTTAAGTTGCCCCCTACTCATTCTATTATCCTTATCTATATCTGTTTATATGTAATGAAAAGAATATTGACCAAACCTGCATCAATCAAACGCTCACTCCATAATGTTTCATGCCCGCGGGATTTGGAAGTCACATTAAGAAGGGTTAAGAGGTGATTATCAAGGATACGAAATTGGCATTACGTCTAAAACTCTCAATATTCTACACCGTCAAGATCTAGACTCTAATTCTACAAGCTTTAAATATTCACATGTGCCACTTATTTTTTCTTCATCTCCACTTTGCCACTTTTGCTTTCTAGTTTCTCTAATGGCCTAGAAGTTTCTTCCTCTCCTTTCAATTTTTATTTAGTAAATTGTGTCTTGGTGAAAGACTTGAAAGTCTTTGTGCTTACAAGACTACCCCATATTTTAATTTCCTCCACAATAATAATAATAATAATAATAATATTGCAAATTTTGATTTCTAGTTCTCTCTATGGCCCTAGAAGTTTCTTCCTCTCCTTTCAATTTTAATTTAGTAAAGGGAAAAGATATGTATAGCAAAAGTTTTATTCATGAAATCATTCTGAGAAGTGTTAATTAATGTACCACTACCTGCATGAATGCCGCAAAAACTGGAATTAAATTGAGCAAAATTGTGTTAAAATACACCTTTGTGGGATTCTCGTGAAAATGTCTTTCGCTTGATATAGCATCCCTCTTTAGTAAATTGTGTCTTGGTGAAAGACTTGAAAGTCTGTGCTTCCGAGACTACCCCTTATTTTGATTTCCTCCACAAGCACATAATAATAATAATAATATTACTACTACTACTACTACTACTACTATCATCATCACCATCATCATCATCAACAACAACAACATCATCATCATCATCATCAACAACAACAACATCATCACCATCATCATTATTTTAATTATTATAAATAATTTATTTTTATATAAAAAACACCAAAATGTATGAAAGCAACATTGGCTTTACACACACACATATTATCTTATAACTTAAAGATTATTTTTAGAATTATTTTAACCAGTAAGTTACAACATATTTAATCTAATATATATTTAAAAATTAGAGGAGTAATACTAACTGACTCTATAGTTTCTCTATAATAATAATCGGCCATGGTTGGCATGCATGCAAATTGCAAATCCTTGGATCTCAGGTCCCGGGTTCAAGCCCCGCTAGTGTCCTTGAGAGAGGTAAACGTAAATACCTTTGTAAGTGCTCTTTGAGCCCTAAGATCTTCCCTGCCTTGGATTGGCACACTATTCCCTCACCCTAAATTTTTTATTGGCAAAAAAACATAATCCTAAAATTCTCTTCTCTCCTATACTGTCGCCACATCAGCTACCAGAAACTGCAATGGAAAAACTAGGATAACATTGCAGTTTTCATAGACAACGCAACAAAATATGATATGCTATAGCACCGCTGTTTAACAACCCTTTGTACCATAAGGGACGTGTATAGTGCCGCACACTAGGCGGTTATTGACAACTATCTCTGTACCATTTTATTGCAGTCTCAAGGGTAAGAAAATAAGTAAAGTTCAGAACAAACCAGTCTTTTTGGAGAATGTAAAGCCTCTTGGATTGACGAAAGTACGGGGATTTGGCGTGAGGTGATTCCTTAGATATTCCTTATGTCCCTGTGCAGCATTAACGAAGAATTAGTACACCATTAGATGTATATGCATCCCTCAAACAACTGGCAGGATTCCGCATCTAGGAACTAACCTTGGTTATCACACAAACATCAACATTACTTCCACTTCCCAAGTCATTAAATATACCAGCACATATCGACTCAACAACTAACTTGACTCCTTCATCCCTCTGCACCAGATCAAAATGTTTATAGCAAATTAAAATCTCTATTGAATTGCAAAATCAAGACATGATTGAAGTTACGAACACCATCAGCATCAATTACAACAATTATAGTGTATTGCCTCCAGGCTAAATTACAAGCAAAGCTAACGACCAACACACAGATTAAGGATGTTAGTCTTTTTTTTTACAATTATTAAGGATGTTAGGTACAATTATAGTTAAGTTCATATAATTTTCTTGAACTACTCTTAATGGTACCTAATGTAGAGGATTCTCTCATTTCGCTTGTCTTGAATCATGTGAATGGTAATTTTGGAATAATGACATTAAATAGGTCTAGTTGGTCTAGCTAAAATTTTCTTACAACTAAAAATGAATGTGAACACAATACATTTCACAGAGGATTATCAAATGTAGTAGTTTAAGAAGTCTTAAGGGTGTCCTTCCACATAGTTTACAACAATAATAAATGCAAAGGAGACTACGTACGTGCCAATCTCTACTAATTATACCCACCCATATATCTGTTTCTTTTCATCATTGTTTGATTTATGGCTTCTAGGTTTGGTGGTTGTGGTTTATATTGAATTGGATTGGATAAAAACACCCCTAATTGGAAGTTGTTAGACCACATATCATTAGTAATTGTGCCAGTTTTACAAGCAGTTAGTTATGCAGTTATGTTTTTTATAATTAATTGTCAGTTATGTGTGATTATGTTTAAGAATAAATAGGGAAAGGTAAGGGAAAATTGGTTATTAGTGAGTTATTGAACGATTATTAGGAGGGAGAGACCAAGCGTGTGTGCATTTATTCATTTTTTCAATTCTTTGAGTATGTGTAATTCTGCCCTGTTATTAATAGAAGTCAGTTTCCTTTATTAAATTCTATTGGATACCAGTTTTTAAAACTGGTACCACATCACGTTTCTTGGATCTGCGGTACCATGCGGGAAATGGAGCTCCGAATGTGATGGAGAAGATGCATAACGGTGGGTGCTATGGATTGATGTTACTCATAGGTCGTGCTCGCAAATGGTTGAACTGGTGGAACGGACATCACCAACAGGTTAGTTGGAGTAAATTCTTGTGTGCATTTTTTTGGCATTTTGAGTTGGGATACAGGAGCATCTTACCTAACTATGAAGAGGAGCCTGCCATGGAATCGGGGCTGCTGACAGTTAAAAGTTCATGCAATATGCAACAAGGGAAACAAGTTATTATGGAGAAAGTAGAAGAAGGAAAAAATTCAGTCAGAACATGAAGGAAAAAATTCAGTCAGTTCTATTGCAGAACAGATGGAAAGCACAAAATTCGGTCAGTTCCAATGCAGAACCAATGGAAGGGGGAATGAAGGCCGTAAGAGAAATCTCAGAAATAGAAGGAAAAATGAAGGTTATCGATTAAGAAAAGGCTGAAGAGACCAAGGCTGAGAATGCAGAAAAATGAGTTTTGCCCCGTGCACCAAAATGTTCACGCCATCATCATTGTGCTGCCGAGTCCTTTATTCGCCACCATTAAAGGATTGTCATCGAAGCACCAATGACCGTTGTGAGGGGGGTGGCTGAGGTCTTTTGGTGGAGACAAGGCTTACTGCTGTTACACTCTGTTTTGGGGTAAAAAAATATCACCCAATTCAGAGGTTCTCATGTTTCACACATTGTTTAATCACTCTATATCATGTTATGGGACCTTGGTAGACTCGTGTAACCCTACGCCTAGAGAACAGGGTGATTATTTGGGGGGAGGGGGAATATTGTCAGACCTCATATTATTGTGTCAGTTGTTTTTTAAAAAAATAAAAAAAACATAGTCAGTTTTATTATAATTATAGCAGTTACTTATGCAGTTAAGTTTCATTATAATCAATTGTCTCAGTTATGTATAATTATGTTTAAGAATAACTAGGGAAGGATGAGGGAAAATTGGTTATTGGGAAGTTATTGAGCGATTACTGGGAGGGAAAGGTCATGCTTTCTAATTCTTTGTACGGAACTATTGTAAACATTCTGATGTATGCATTTCTGTAATTTTCTGATTGTGTAATTCTGCCATATTATCGAGAAAAGTCAGTTTGCTTTAGTAAACTCTATTTGGTACCAGTTTCTAACAGAAGTACAGTGAACATTTTGAATTGGATGGGAGCTTCTTGTTTTCTTTTCTATACAGCACAATGTGGGCGCAGTCTAGTTATTTTAATAAAGAGTAAAACTGAAGCAAGCATTATTTTTTAGCCTTAATATGTTTACTTACACTTAAGCTTTCCTTGTATTTAGACTCAAATACAGACATTGCAGCAAGTGAACCAGATCCCATTGTAGCAAATGGAAGGGTGTCAGTTGACCCATGTGGATAGATCTGCGAAACATGAACTCAAATAGTCACGAGAAACCCTACTGTATGAATTCCAAATAATAAAACTTTAAATATTAAAGGAAAGTTTAGACAATGAACTAACAGTATGCAAATGAGGTCCAGTGACGTCAACCCCACCAAGAACTAATGCAGCTGAGACATGACCTTGGTAACTGCAGATGTTTAAAAGAGTCAGAATCAGTGTACATACAAGGAACAAAATTGCATAAAACATTAGTTCTGAAACTCAACTTGAAAAGGTGTCTCTTAAGAAGAGTCAGTGCTGTAACAACTCTTGATTCTCTACCAGTGTGGTAGCGATGTAGTTGCAGCTGTGAGCTGACCATGTCTGCAATAATAAGAAACATCACATTTTCAATCTTTTTACTATATTAACAAGATGAAACCCAGAGACTAGCCATATGCAAAATTTCATAGAGAATGAAATATAAATGTGCAACAAGATATATGCATTATTAAATATACCTGTTACAGCCTCTGTATCAGCAGCAGTGCCTGCTCCACAACAATATATGTTGGGTGCCATGTAATGAATTTTCTCACAATTTTTATCAGCAACAATGGGTCCTTCGGTTGCCCTGGTATCTGCTCCAAGAATGATACCATCCTGAAGAAAAATTATTTGTGGGAAACGTCAACATCCAAAAAACTTGACAAATTAAACATAAATACGGAGTACAATAAAGCAAGTGGAATGGGTTACGGTTCCATGGAAAATCATGAAACATAGACGCCAGAAGGTACAATTTTGTATATGTAGCACATTTCGTAAAAAGAAATCCATAAAAGAAGGAATTCGGACTCAAATTTATGAAGGATATTTAACATATTCTCACTTCCCGACCCCCTTCTTTGTTATAATAACATAATAATCCATAATACATAATGTTAGAGCTAAACATTGCATTATCATCATAATATAAGCAAATCCTCCTTACCACAAATTAACTTAACTTACAACATTTGTTTGACTTTCCTTGTGACATCCCAATAATGCCACACAAAAAATAACAAACCATGTTTTCAAGTCACTATAGAGTACAATCTAAGACTAAACTTTACATTCAGTGTTTGGAATTGGATACATCTTTCCAAGGAAGACCCCGCTTCATGAACTCATGATAAAGATGCAAGCAAATGAGCAAAAACAAATACTTCAGAGAATGGCATAAAAATAACATAACAGTAATTAAAAAAATTATTATTCAGACCTGGAAAACTAAACCAACAATAGTGGTTCCTGTCTTCAAATAAGTAGGGGCTTTAAGACCCTTCTTTTCGAGCATATCATTTCTTCTGCAGAGATCAAAACTGAACCCACCCTTGGGAGGAGGATCGACAGACTTGGTCATATTAGAAATTTTAATCGACCCTGAAAACAAACTGAGACCAAAAAGATGGTAATGATTATTAATAAAATTCAACAAATACTCAAAAACTAGCGGCACCAAACATTAAATGGTTTTCTCATTTTCAATATCAATAAAAATATCACTTTCAATAATAGTAACAAAACAATAATTTAATTGTTCATCTCTCATGTGATGTCCTATCCGATTCTTGATAATACTCATAGCAGAGGAATCTCTTTCAACTCTTGCAGCTGCCACAAGTAAGATCAAAGACAACTCTAAAGCAATTATACCAAAGGTTACACTATATTTTCTGATCTCGACTAGCTTTATAAAAAGATCACCAATCCCCCTAATTCAAAAAAATCACTGTAAGAGCATACATCTAAAATATTTTCTGATCTCCAGTAGCTTTATTAACATGGTGATTTAGTATAACTTCACTTCCATTCTCTCCATTTATTACATGGTGTATATATATATATATATGTGTACAATTTTCTCAAAAGTGGCGAGGGCCCAGGCCCACATACCATTGTACATTGTACCGTCCCTAAATTAGTCCCTCTGTTATAATGAGTCGGGACTAATTTGTCCTAATTTGGGTATTATTTTTTTGTACGGGACTAAATTTGGCCGCATAGAACTTGCTAGCGATCAAATTTGGGTCTTCACTCTAAAACTCATCAGTGGAAGCGTCTATAGCAGATTCACAATCAAGGGTCTGTTTGGATTGGTTTATTTGAGCTTATCTACTGGCATACAATTTGGGAGAATTCCTGAAAACAACTTACGACAATTTTCATAAGCTTTTTTCAATTTAATTTCATAAGTTCTCCAATCTAACTTATAAAAAACAATTGATAGCATATTCAAATAAAATATCAAAACAACTTTTTTCGAAGAAGCTACATTAGCCACCCAAATCGGCGCAGGGGAATTAAAACAACGTATTTTATCTTATGTTACAAAAATAGCTTATGCAAGCTTATAAATAAGTGCTTGTGCAATAAGCTGCAAATAAGTTGTTTATCCAAACAGACCCCAAGAACTACTCACATAAACAATGGTGAAAATCAAAACAATTGAATATTAGATCGTCAATGAACAAAAACGCATACGAGAAACGAATGCGATGAAATTGAAGAAAACCAAAAAATGATGTTAAGATTCAGATAAATCGAGAAGTTAGGGTTTAAAAACGAAGCAACTAATTCATGAAAAAGAAACGGGAAAAGAGGTTAGGGTTTGAGATCTAACGATTGAAAAATCAGAGAGAGAGAGAGACTCACCGGAGGAAGATGGAGATTGAGATGAGTTGGAACGAGGCCCGGAGAGAGAAGCTGAATGGACTTTCGTGTTCAAGAGTTCAAGGGTTATAGCTACACTGTATATGTCCGTGGTGAGTGAAATAAAAATAAATAATTTTTCATCATACTAACTTGTGCTCTTAGGGAGAATTTTATAAATAATAAATATTTATCGTAAAATATTAATTTTCAATATTTAAAAAAATAAATTAGCACAATTTTTTAGATAAAAATTTCACTTTAGGTTTCTTAACATGCATCTTAAAGATACAAGTTAATATTTTCTATTTATTTTTTCTGACAAAAAGGGTGGTAGCAGAGAGTTAACCAACGCCAAAAGATATGTCTATATTAGACCGTCGACTTGTGCTCCGCTAGAGTACTGCCGACTAAAGATGCACCAATTCGTTTGTCCATAATATATATCAAGAAAAATATATTATATCAAAATAAAAGATAGTACCCATGTAAATCGTATCATAAATATGGATGCACACTAATCATATCAAGATTTTTATAACATTTATGTTTTTGGATAATAATAGTAATAACAACATTACATATGATCCTTCCTTAAAAAAAATTATTTATGATAAATTATAAAATACTTCTCTGTAAACCACATTTGACGTCACATTAGTATTCATATTTAATGTCATTTATGATTGTAAAAAACGTGTATGATCGTAAATAATATAAAATGCAAGCATTATGATCGTACGTTATTTTTGTTTAAAAAAAATCCAATGTAATTTCCTCTTAATCGTCAATGTTTTTATATGACTATTAATATATCTACAATCGTCAATATTTTTATATGACTATTTTTGTCGGAATTATTGTTGGGTTTTTAAAATTAGGAAGCTTCTTTTTATTTATTTGGGCTTGCCAGTGGAGGGTAAACCAAAGCGTGTCTTGTTCTGGGATCACGTACTCAATCGAATCAAGTTTAGACTTTTTGGGTGGAGGAGTTGGAATTTATCTTTGGGTGTCCGATTAATTCTTCTGAAGTTTGTTCTGTCATCTCTTCGTGTCAATGCTCTTTCCGTCTTCCAAGCTCATGCATGTATCATTTCCTCTTTTGATTCTATTTTATGGAGAATTTTTTGGGTGGGTTGTGAGGATCATATGAAAACTTCTTGGGTTGTGTGGGATTTGGTTTGCAAGAGAAAAGAGGAGGGAGGTCAGGAGGTTAAGGGAGTTTAATATTATGTTGTTATGTAAATGGTGTTGGAGGATGTTGGTTGATAGGGAGGGTTTGTGTTGGCTGGGGGCGGGGTGGATCGAGTTGGTGGATGGATATAGGTAGGATTTTGAGATGGTGTGGGCTTTGAGGGAGGTAATTGGTTTGAAGAGAATGTGTGTAGGAAGGTTGGTAGTGGGACATATACTCTTTTCTGGTCGGATAGGTGGGTGGGGTAGGTTCCGTTGATGGAGAGGTTTAACAGGTTATTTTATTTTGCGGTGGATAAGTGGGTCCGGTGGTTGATATGCAGGCGCTAGGTTGGGAGGAGGGCAATGAGACTTGGAAGTGGTGGCGTCGTTTGTTAGCTTGGGAGGAGGAGTTGGTCAATGAGTGCTCAAAGGTTTTTTCTAACATTCATTTGTAGGTTGATGTGACTGATAAATGGCATTGGTTGCTAGATAGAAGTGGAGTGTACTCTATCCGATGGGTATATCATTGTCTTACTGGCCCGCAAATGCATCAGGCAGGAGTGGTTTCCAAGTTGATCTGGCATAAGGATGTCTCGCTAAAGGTTTATGTCTTTGTTTGGTGCTTCCTTCAGAACAGGTTGGCTACCAAAGATAATTTAGGTAGGCATGGTGTCTTACTTGATGAGGGTACTTTGTATGTTTCTAGATGTAGTGGTGTGGAATCGGTTCATCATTGGTTTTTAAATGGTAATATTTTTTTTCTTTGTATGGTACTTGGTTAGTGACTGGATGAGGTCTCAAAAGTTGATCCAAATTCTATAGTGAATCATTTCTATCATTATGCTTATTTGGCAGGTGGTTCGAGAAAAAGGCAATCTTTTATGCGTTTATTGTGGCTTGCTACAGTTTGGGTGATTTGGCTAAAAAGAAATAATATAATCTTTAATAATAAGGCAAAATCTATGCATCACTTGTTGGATAAGGTCAAGTATTTATCAATGTGGAGGCTGAAGAAAAATGTCGTAAATATTTCTATTGGGTTATTGTGGTGGCAAAGTCCTTTAGATTGCTTGAAGTTGTCTATTGGGTTATTGTGTTTAATATGAGTTATATTTTGGCTTGTTTAAAAAAACTATTTCTTGAGGATGAAAAACTTAGGTACTCTTCACTACTTATTGGGGATTGAAGTTGTCTACTCTCCTTAAGGTTATCTTCTCTCTCAATCTAAGTACATTTTCAATATTCTTGAACATGCTCGTCTCTTTGATACTAAAGTAGCAAATACTCCTCTTGAGTTGAATGTGAAATATGTAACAACCCGTTTTTCGTTAGATTTATTTTATTTATTTATTATGTGTGTTTATATGCGCTTGTGTGATTATTTGCCTTTGTGTGTATTTTGTTTGGGATAAGTGGAATTTTGGCTTGGGAAGGGTATTTTAGTCATTTTGGACTCAAGGGTATTTTGGTCTTTTGATGAGCAGGGGTAAAATAGTCATTTTATTTGAAAGGTTATTTTTTTAGTCTTTTAAGTGAGAATAATTATTTTTACTAAGTTACTAGTGAGTTGGGGTAATTATTTAGAGACAGTAATTATTTGTTATTTTAACGGTTTAAGTGTGTAGTAACTTTGGTGAATTAGTCGGTAAGAATGTTGAGCTCATTAAGACAATTAGAGACTAAACCCAATTATGTGGAGGATATATATACGCAACACTTGTGAGAAAATTATGTCATTACATTCACTCACTCATTTCACAAAAACTTTTTGAGAGAAAGGTAGAGAGAGAAAGTGCATCAAGAGGAAGAAAAGAGGAGCTAGAGTGAGAGAGCTTGGGATTGGAGACTAGGAGCTAAATTGTAGTTAGGGTTTGAATTCTTGAAGAACTAGAGGTAAGGGGGATGATTTCTCTTCATCGATTAAGTCATAATCTTTAATTTTCACTTATGGGTTTAAGTGCTTTTATGTTAATTGTAGTTTTGGTGATTTTTGATGATGAATTTTGTGCTCCTAATTCAAGTGAATTTGTGTGTATGATAAACTTCATGAGATTATTGTGTTATATGCTTAAACTTCATAGTTGTTGTTGTTGAGTTGTTTTTAAGATTTTTGAATAATTGAGTGTAAATCATGAATTGATGAGTGATTGTTGTTGAAATATGTTTGAGTTCACTTCATGAATGTTTGTTTATGTTTGTGTGATGATGAGGTTTGAATTGATGTGGTTGTTTATGAAGTTTAAATGAAAAATGAGAAAATTATGGGTGTTAGTGAAAAATGAACATAATGATGATTTTGGTGAAATTTGGTGTTGTGATTCGATGTTTGTTGTTGTTTCAAATGTCTTTTGATGTTTATAAACTAGTGTATAAGTTTTGGGGTCGAATTTGGGGTCAAGGGGATAAAAATGGAAATTTTGGGTAAAAAATTTGGAGTTCCCGAGAGGGAAACACCAAAACAGGGTGACCTGTTCTGGTGTAACTCGCTGTGGCGAGTTGCACAGGAACATACACCCATGTTTCGGGTGTTTCGGGTGTACTTAACTATATTTAAACCTTCTAGACCTTTGAAAACATCAATTGAGTTAGATTGGACTTGGTTTTGTGAATCGTATCTTAAACTTTTTGAAAATGGTTTAAGAACACGAATTTTCCAAAAACTCGTTTTCTCAAAGAAAAAGGGTAGGACTAGGGTTGTCTACTGTAGTTATGATTTGTAAAAAAGTTTTGGAGAGTAATCATGAGGTTTAACTTGGTTTTACTTTGAAAATGGGAATTCAGCAAAATAATAAGTGAGACGAACTTTGTGAAATTTTGGAATTTATCGAAATTAGCCTATGAAACGTATATGTATATGCTACTGCACTCATATGTGACTTGTGTATATACTCGGTTGAGGCGTTTGAACTTGTTTACTTTGATTTTGGTAGAATAATAGGAAAATGCCAGTTTTCATAAACTTAGACGAACTTTGCCAAATTAATACTGTGGTTGGATAACTTGTAGGAGACTTTGAATTCATGTGAGTATGATAGAATGTGAATGAATAGATGATGCTTGGGTGTTTAATATGATGTATATCATAATGTGGATAGATGTCCGACTTTTATGTGAAATGTGAACATGAAAACTTGTTTCTTTGAAATGAATGTTGTTGATGATAATTTTGGTGTTAATGATTTATTTATGGTGATAAATTCTTACATGGAAATTGGTGATGATATTAGTGGTGTTCGCATGTATGAAAGGTGTCAATGTTTATGTTGGTGAATTGTTGTATGAAACTATGCTTTGTCGATGTCATACCCCAATTTTTAACCTAAGATCCCACTTTCACATATCCCTTGGACCCCGAATATTCTTTGCCTTTTTAAGGAAAATTTCGGCAGAGAGCTATTTTAAAATAGCTCATTTTCGTTTGCTTTTTGGGCCCACTTTTTACATATTTTTTTATTTTATTTTTGTTTTTTTTATGATTTTTATTTTTTATCATTTTTTTTAGGAAAAAAAAAGATAAAAAACAAAAATCATAAAAAAAAAATCTTATTTTTAGTTTTTATTTTTATTACTTTTTTATTTCAGCTTTTTTT
>Ga0228711_1004343_pt1 | contig 21827 bp, 12 predicted proteins | sample MedpolnodulmetaG_2_FD_177996 | JGI IMG/M metagenome (GOLD analysis project Ga0228711, IMG submission 177996) | Root nodule microbial communities from Medicago polymorpha collected in Santa Monica, California, United States - brown nodules | ecosystem: Host-associated > Plants > Roots > Nodule...
AGAACAAATTTAAGATGTTGGAGTCGTATTTTTTGCTGTATGAACTTTATGTATTCCATGAAAATTTTGATTTTTTTTAATAACTCAAATTTTAGTTTTCCAAATGAAAAAGTTTATAAAAAAATTCTAAAAAAATGAGTGGATTAAACAAATTAAAACTAATAAGGCTTAATTGCATTTTTGGTCCCCTATGTTTCAAGAATTGGTCTAGGGGGCCAAAACTGTCAAAGATCCAATACATAGGGGGCTGTTTTGTATTTTAATTAATTAGGGGGCCAAAATCGCAACTTCTTGAAACATAGGGGGCCAAAAGTGCAATTAAGCCAACTAATAATGGTATTCAATTACAATAGTTGGCAACCAAAATGGTCTCTAAATTTGAAAGGCACTCTAATCAAGTTTGATTCTTAAGAATATAAACGTTCCAATCTAGTCCCTAACTTTGGAAGATGTTTCTCGATACATCTTTTCGTGATTTCTTTAGAAGTCATGGATGTGAAATATGTCTATTAAGTGCACTGCTGATTGTTCTAATCATATAGATAAGAGTACAAAATATTTTAAACAAAAAAATAAAGAGGACAATCATGTGTCAGCAAGGGTATGATTTTGATTTAAACTAGTTTGATTGGCTTGAATGGTCACTCTTATATTGCATGAATTTTACGAAAAAAAAATATTCTAGATGTTCATGAAATCAATATACAACTCTGATTCTTGTATGAACACACGAGATGTATCACTGAATGGGGACGAGATGTAGTCTTCAGGTCACTGGGTTTGATCTCCAATGGTTATACACTTATATGCTCCTTTCCAAATAAGTGGAGTTATGTAGTTATGTAATGATGGTAATTAAGACAAGAACAATTGGACAAAGGTTTGAAATATTATTCTCAAATAGTCAAGTAATAACACATTACAACTAGGAACAAGGTATTAAACAACATTCTCGATCAAGGTTGCACGTAGGATTTTGCGTTCTTGGTTGTTATAAATGTTGCGGTATAATACGTTACGTATTGTGGTTGTTGCAATGTGATTATTCACAATATTGCACAACTCTTAAATAATGTATAATAATTTAAATAATTTAAATTAGAAATAGATTTGAAGCTCTAAACTAGAGAACGAGCCTAAAAGAGATAACAATATGTAATTTATGTTTAAATATGTACTAAATATGTGATTTTCATCCATATCAATTGAAAAATATCTGGCTTCTTTGTCTATCGTCATGAACAGTATTTTTTGTGGTTGTAACGGTGTTTCGTCGCTGCTATAGCGGCATTTTGCATGGAGAAAAACCATAATCAGCTTTCAACTTTACTCAAACAATCAAGTACAGTAACATAGCACACCTAGGAGATGTGATTACAATTAAGGAAAAATAGATGACAGACAGAAAACTTGGCACTATGCCATTTAGAGAAAATGCATTTAAGTGATAGCAGCAAAAAGGCCAGATAGAGGAAAGAATTACAGGGAGAGAGTAGAACCAATTCCAATCATCATTTTTATGCCCCTCTCTAATTGATCCTTCTTTATAACAATCTTTTGACATATTTTCAGCTCACTGTATTCTCTCAACTATTGGATCAGATTACACATGACCATTTTCTCTAATCACTCTATTAGTATCATAACAATGTACCTGCAATGACACCCTGATGTCAAAGTAAGGCAGGGTGTATGCAGATAGATAACATTAAGTTGAAAATATCACAACCTATTCTTATACTCTTGCGAACATTTAAAAAAGTTATTCAAATAAACTCCTCTACATAAGGATCATGTACATCACAATTTAGTACTATTCTTATCATAAATAATACATTTCAATCATAAAACATGTTCCCTATTTATTTATTGGCAATCCAATCCATTGTGGTTGCTAAGATCACCCATCAAAAGGATTAAGCACCTGTCCAACAAAAATGAATGTTCCGGTCAAATCATCCCTAATTAGATATAAGAATGGGTGATCAGCTACGAAATCCATTCGAGTTGGAACACGCCTACATTGAGATTGCATCATCATAGCACTTATCGCAGCGGCTTCAGTGCCTTCTTCATTTACTTCAATGAAAGATTTGTGGAATATATTTGACACAAAGTTTTTGATCATCAGCATAGTCCACCATTTTTGTCAGCCCTCCACCAGAGAAAGGTAAAACCACACCTAGCTCCTTTAGCATATCAGAAGTTTCAAGTCCAAATGAAATATTGAACCTTGGAATCCTAAAGTCACCTACTTCCACTTTATCAAAAGGAAGCTTGTGTCCTAGTAAATCAGATTCAGAAGCCACCTTTTCAACCAAATTTGGCAGCCCATCTTTTGCATTTGGAAGAAAAAAGTACATAGTGAATCGACGCATATCTTTGCCTTGCTTATAAGGAAGACCAAGAACTTTAAAACCATCAAAAGCTCTAATAAACTGCATCTTCTTGCTGGTCATGAAGGGAACCTTAACTGAGCGGTCACTCATAAGGTGAAAATCATAATCTTTTGTTATTGAAGCATCAAACTTCTGACTCCACTCTCCTCTAAAGTACAGTGCATTTGCAAAGATGAGTCTGGTTAAGTTGTTGATTGACCCTTGAGGAAGAATTTCTGAATTTCTTTAATAAGACCATTTGTCTCTTTTTCAGACCATATGTTCACTTCATCGGTCACTTCGACACACTATAAAACCATATCAAATTTTAAAATTAATTATGCAAATATATGATTTGAATTCTGTTCACAAGTAATGCAATAGAAGAATTTAAATTTTTGCAAGCCACACACTTCAAACTTTGAAGAGCCACCAATATCATATTGTTTACACTCTTTTTTCTTGATTCACATTTGAATACCATACAGGCTCGTCACATACATTTGGTAAATTTAGAGTCATGAAGTTGTACATACATGAAGTTGTATGCTAAAGGATCAGGAAAGTTGCTATGTTAGTAATACCTCCAAATATATAATACAACTTTCGATTAAAAAGGATGGAGAAACATTCTAACAGCCACACGTGCCTTTTTAGTGAAGAACTACACATAGGTTATCTATGTGCTTCAAATGTAAAACAACATTTGTTCTAAATTACGTTATGAAAATAAAAAAATGAAGAAAAAAAAATTGTTTGTGAAGTGGGAGATATTATAGAAACATACCTTGTTCTGGAAATCAACGGAAGCTAAAGTGGCTTTATAATCGGTAGCCATTGTTTCTTTGAAGGAAGGTTGAAGAGAAAGGGTTTGATCAACCCACACACCTTGGGTGAAAGAGAGGCGAGGCCCGCCGGAAGGAGCAGCATCAGATAGGATGATGGAAACGAGATGAGAGGTGAAGGAGTTGAGATGGTCGATGGATTTGGAACGGAGGAAGTCGAGAAGCTGTTGTTGTGTAGACCCTCAGAGGCAGCAGCGATGATGCTGAGCATAACTTGGAGTGACAGCGGCGAAAATACAACGTTCTTGTCTGATTCTTTTGAGAAGAGATGTTTGGCCATGTTAAGGGAAACTTTGGTTTGGTTGGTAAATGATTCACGGTGAGCCATGTTAAAGGAAAAAATTTTGGTTTGGTTGGTGATTGATTCATAGTGAGTCGTTGTTTTTTCCTCTTCTTCTTCTGATTCCTTAGGAAGGACGCTTCTTTTCCGTTTGTTGATTGATTCACGGGTAGCCATTGTGCTGAGGAAATTAAACAGAATGCATAGGTTAATGCGAAAATTAACGATGTAAGATTTTGATTTGTGAAGTAACTTAAAACATGATTAAACCAACGGAACCAACAATCAAAGAACATTGTAATTAAGAAATCAGATAATAAAGAGGTAAATTGACTTACAAAAGTGAAGCAGAGAATGGAAGTGGCAGCAACGTGAATAGGGTGGAGGCAGAAATCAAAGCATCTCTCTCTTCTAGGGCTTCTGTTTTGCGTTTGCCCTTACCTTTTAAATAGTAATTGACTGACACAAATCTTTCATGTCTGACCCACACGTTAGGCCCAAGATAGAAAAGCCTTTGTCTTTTTCATTTTTCTAGTTGGATGCTAAAATAAAAAGAATTCTGCTCTTTACCCAACTAAAATTGCTCGTTCCCAACTAAAATTCTCATAATGTCCCTGCTTGAGTTAACTAATGTAAATCTTGTTGTTTGTTAATATATCATTAGCAGGGTGAGTTAACTCACGCAGGAGTATTTTTGGAGTTTTAGTTATGAATGAGCAAAATATGTTGGGTAAAGAGCATAATTCAAATAAAAATAGCTTTAATTTTAAAAAAAATAAAAAAATACTATTAAGATTAACTTTTCCTAAAATCATATCCTTTTCAAAAATCAAAAATCGAAGAGGTTAACGCAATGAACCAAAAATCAAAGAGGTTAACACAATAAACGTCAAATTTAAAAAAATATTATGGGATGTAAACAAACAGAACTCCAAAAAATTTTAAAAATCTTTAAATTAAGTCTCTAAACATATTTAACACGATTATTTTAAAAAACCGAAACAAATGCACCTAAAGAAATCCATTTTCAAGAAGCTATTTGAATAAATACATATGGTGTGCTATATCTCCAGGCATTTTCAACCCATGCTACTTTCTATTAAGAACAAAATTACTCATGTCTATCAAATTTTTAGACTCGAGTTTTACCTCTGGAATTGACTTGTAAACTTACCTGTAAATAATGAGTTTATCTAAGGGTTCGTTTGGTTTTAGAGTTTTGAAGAGGGAGAGGAGGGAATGTTTTTAATTTGACATGTTTGGTTCAATTTTTAAAAGGGAAAGGAAGGGAGCAAAATCCCTTCAATATCACCTTTTGTTTCCCCCTAAATCAAAGTTTTTCGGGGGAAATGGGGGAGGATCTCTTTAAAATTTTATTGTATAAACAAAATTATCTGTAAATTAATTTAAAATTCAATATCATCATTGTAACAACTTTTATTTTTATTAGGTTATCTTATTCTTGTAACAACTTTTATTATTATATTATACTCCCTCCGTTCCTTTTTAAGTGTCTTTTTAGAAAATTAACACAAAAATAGCGATGTGTATTTATGCACATTTTCTTCCTATTATACCCCCATTTTAATTCTCAAATAAATTCCTATTTTTTTGCACTCATTTTATCTTTCCAATAAATTTAATATGTTATTTTTCTATCGTAACAAACAATTGTCAGTTATTATCTTTTTCTCCAATAAATTCCTATTTTTTTGTGCATTCTCTCTCTCATAACAAACAATTGTCAATTTTCTAAATATCGTGCACATATTTTTAATTATTTTAAGTCAATATAAAAATTATTTCAACTTCATATTAATCAAAAGTTAAGAAAAAATTAACTTTCTTCCAACTCCTTTAATCAAAGTTAAGGCTTCAACTATGGCTTCAACCAATGCTAGTGTCACACTTGAATTTTTAACAATTGCTACTCATCTTATTTATAAAATTTTAACTCTTCTTGGAACCATTGTTTAGAACAAAATTTTGTTTCAATTTGAAGACAATAAGAAACAAACTTTGTTTAAAAAAACAAAAACAAACTTTAGTCTTTTAAATAGATAACATTAATTAGTTTTATTGAAAAAGATAAAAGTAATTGACAAACCGTACTCTTAAAATACCAAACAGACAGTTAAATAAGAACGAAAAATTCACGCTAAAAAGACACTTAAAAAGGAATGGAGGGAGTATATCTCTCTTATTCGTTAACTGCAAAAACAATCATTTTTCGTGTATTTAATTAAGTTTAATGGTGAAAAATTAAATGACTTTTAAAGTCCCCCCCCGTGTGAACCAAATCGTCCCCTCCCCTTCTCTTCCCTCTTTTGAAACAAACATATATTTAATTAAAATATCTCCTCTTCCCTCTCCTCCATTAAAATTCATTCGCTCCCCTCCCCTCCCCTCCGTTGAACCAAACATACCTTAAAATTAAAATAATACTAAAATTACTATGTGTGTTGGCGCTCAAACGAATACTCCGTGCTCATCTGTCTGTTATTTTTATTGTGTTAATATGTATAAATTACAAACAATATTTTTTACGAAATTTTAATTAAAATTATAGGAATAGATAATAGATATTTTGCACTTTCATATTTTAACAAACTATACTTATTTTTTTCCAATAATATAACAAATATTCGTAAAAAAAACAATATAACAAATATAAAATAAATTCTTATTTTTTTGAATGATACCAAAAAATAGTATTCTTGTACTAATTTTTTTTGTTAAAGTATAATTAGAAGTGAAAAGGTCAGCTCAAAATCATGTATTCTCTTTATATATAGTATAGATGACATATATAATAATTAATACTATAAATACATCAATAATTCAAAATATTAACTTAATTATAAAACTAAAATATATCAAATCACCATAATAAAGTGTGGTCCTCATAAACTTGTATTGAAATACATAAGTTATCCCTCCAAATCATAAAAAGGTCATGCACTGATATCAGGGCCGTCTTAAACTATCTGGAGGCCCAGATGCAATCTTAAAAATTGGCCCCTCCAATAACTTGCTTTTTGGAACGTGAAGGTACAGAGGCGGCAGCAGAGACAATTATACAGTTATATGCTTTATTGCTTTGTTTAACACTTGGTTTTCTTATGCTGGAAAAAATAAATAAAATTAAAACATAATAATTAAAACATAATATATTCCTGGGAATCGAACCGAGAACTAGACGCCCACACACGCATCTTTCAACCACTGGACCATCACACGATTCTTTGAATTATATGCGCTAAACAAATATATGTAACATTTTAAGGCCTTATATGTATAAAAAAAATAATATTTGGGCCCCCAAAATTTGGAGGCCCTGAGCCATGGGCCTGGAAGCTCTTGCTTTGGGCCGGCCCTGACTAATATAATACTATAAATACATTAATAAGTCAAAAGAATTAGCTTAATTATAAAGACAAAATATACAAAATCACCATAATAAAGTGTGGTGCACATGCATAACCTTGTATCAAAATATCTTAGTTCAGTTGGTTTGGACAATGCATAATATATGCAAGGTTCGGGATTCAAACTCTAACCACCAAAAAAAAATATACATAAATCACCCTACCAAATCATAAAAAATCCAAAAAATAATATAAAAAAAAGAGTTTCATAAGATTCTAAAATTGTTAAAATTTAACTGATTTTACATTTCTTTTTACCCTACAGAAGCCATGCCTAGTAACTACGTAGTTAGAAATAGAAATCTAAGAATGATAATTGATGACATCTTGTCATTACGTAATTTTCTATGTAATTTGATCACATTTTGGAGTTCACAAGGCAACTTATGCAGCAAGAAAAGCAGAAAAACTGAAGAAAATACAAAGAATGAAAACGTGTCACGATTTGGTAAAAATGTGACACGATTTTGGAAGACCAAAACATGCTCTCGACATTGAAGAAAACGTGTCACAATGACCAAAACGTGACACGATTTGTGGAAACCCTAATTCAGCTGTTTGTTACCGAGAAGAAAACGTGTCACGATTTAACTAAAACGTGACACGATTTTAGGCGAATTTTTGTGCCTATTTAAGCTGAAATCTATTCTGAAGACAAGGGTTACAATTGGAGCAGAGCAAAGTGCGATTTTGAGACTACAAGACAGCTGGCGATTTCTTCACTCTTTTACCAGTTCATGTATGTATTTATACCTCTAATGGTTATGTTATTTGTAAACACCATTATGAGTAGCTAAATCCATTAGAGGTTAGGTCTGAGATGATTCTTTGTAACCCTAATTGATCCACGTTGCTGTGAAACTCTATTTATTGTGAATGACAATCTAGTTTTTATTCAATTCAGTTGTTCTTAATGCTTTTTATATCCTGATCAAATATAAACATGATTTAGTGAGAACGAATGACTACTGACCCTAGCTTTCGACTTAGACCTAATTGAATTGTTCTAATAAACATGGTTAGTCTAGGAATGGATAACCCTTTATTAGTGATATTAGGTTAACACGTTTAAACCTTCGAAGATTATTAGACAACCTACGAAATTAGGGGCTGTAATCCTAGAAGAGGGTACTTACTCAAGGGATTGAGTAGGGCTATTTTGTTAACTATCGTGGAACTAGAGAATCATTCATAAGAATAGGTGCAGTATACCAATTAGGGGAACATCGATGACTCGAAAGACCTAAGCTCATCACTCTCTTATTCTTAAAACCAACTTTATTTTCTGTTGTTACTTCTATTGCAAACAAATCAATCAACTGCCTAGTGGCAAAACAAAATAACCTTTTATACATCCTAATTAATAACGTATTCGAATTGTTGAGATTAAAAACAGTCCTTGTGGGAACGATAATTTTTACAATTTCGATAGTTTTTGGTACACTTGCCAAATTAAATGTCTTGGAAGTATTTTACTGCTTTTACATTATTTTAACAGATTTAACGATTTTGCATGAGTTTTTTCGAAGGAGTCGATTTTACATGAGTTAATTCGTTGTAAAATTAGTTTAAATACCAACTTCAACCAAATTTGATTTTACCACTAATTTAACACAAAATTCACAACAACAAAAAAAGTAAAGTTGGAAGATTTTAACAATTTTCTATCTATGATTACTATCTAACTCCCCTCAAACAAACAAAAAATAGTAGCCACTATTTCTTTGAAAGAAGGTTGAAGAGAGAGGGATTGTTCAACCCACACACCATTGGCGAAAGAGAGGCGAGGTCCACCAGTGGGAGCAGCGTCAAAAAGCACAAAGCATACGAGTTGAGAGACAAAGTAGTTGAGATGACAGGTGGATTTGGATTGGAGGAAGTCGAGAAGTTGTTGTTGTGTGAGACGCTTAGAGGCAGCATCAATCCATAGTTAAGTGTGCCTTGGCTTAAAGAAATTTTAGGATGGGAGACATTCTAGAAAGTTTCCTATAAGATATGTGATTGAGGACAAAACATACTAAAAGACTTGTATTAGTTTGTGGTGTTAGTCGACAATACTTAAAATTGTTTGGGGTGTTACAACTAGTATCATAGCATATCTCTTCCAGTAAGATGTGGTTCGGAGACGAGCCAAGTAGGACTTAGTGAGCACGTGACGCTTGAGGTTGACGAGGACATCTGATGATTGTCAGTGCACAAGGCATGGACAATGAGCGACTCCTAAAAGCTTCTAGGGAAATATTACACATGAATAAAATGAATTCGCATTGGAATGAGAAAAATCCTCAGGTTGTATTATACGACCCAATTCAAATAGGGCCAAACTCCAGGATTTAGAGAAAGAAACTAGAGGATTTAGAAAGTGAAATTGATTATTTTTTTCATTCATATTTACAATGAGGCAATACAATCCTTATATATACTAATACACACACTATAAGATAACTATAACAATTAAACGATAAGCACTTACACAGTAACTACTTAGTAACTAACTAATATAATATACCTAAAATAATGACAAGGTAGTTTATAAACTGTTTTGCATAAGCTTAAAATAAGTATAATCCAAACGGATCCTCAATAACATATGTACGTATTGCTAGTTGTGCTACTTAAAGCATCATTAGCGCTGATTGTATTAAGGTAGAAGACTTTTTTTTATAAGGCCAAGAGAAAGATTGGGTATTCGAGAGAATCTGCAACATCCCAACTAGGTTGGCACCCAACAAAAGCCCCCATCCTCTACAGCCTTTCCAATACGTAATATTATTAAAAAAAGAGAAAAAAAATTACAATAAGGACTAGGCCAATACCCTCAAAAGAAAAAAAATAAATATGTACAGAAAACAAGAAACTCGAATAGCTAAGGAAACATATAATTAGGCATCTCATTCTTGTCCCCAGTAAAATCCGCCAACAAAGAGGAAGGCAACAAAGTGACCCACATAAAAAATATATATATAATCCGAACCCCACACAGCCCAAAGGTTAGGAATGAGAGGCTCCCTATTATTCAGACAATAATTAGTAATATGAACATTTCTCCAAAACCAATAAGGAATAGAAGACGGCAACTACAGTTGATTAGTATTAGATGAACTTTACATTTTCAAACAAACAATATTTTTATTTTTTTTTAAAGAAATATTATTATTTTTTAGTTAAAAAAATTTATTATTATTTTATTATTAAAATTCTTTCAAAACATTTTTACAACTTGTTATTATTTACAAGGTTAACTATATATTTATTATTATTTACAACTTGTTTAGATAAAATTTATTAAAATAGTTGTTTTCAACTTTAATAATTAATATTTTTATGTATTTTAATCAAATTAGTTAAATTGATATAAAATTTAAATGAAAAATATAAACATGTTTGTGTTCTTTATTTTATTTTTTTAAGGAAATTTGTGTTCTTTATATAGAACCATTGTAGAAGTAAAAACTACTTAGGCTCTGTTTGGTAAAAATAGCGGATAGCTGATGACTGATAGTTTATAGTTTATAACTGATGACTTATAGCTGATAAACTAATTAAAGATGAATTATAGATTACTTAAATTATATGTGGTTATTTGACCCGCACAAAAAATAACTTCGTTTATCCATTGAAGTTCCTTATTATTTATCCCATTAACGTCGCTCTTAATTATTTTAAGTTAGTAGATTTTAACTCCACATTTCATTTTTGCCTAAAAAACCTTTGTACCAATTTTTTTGTTAATTGTTACTTTTTTATGTTAAGTAAAGTTTCACCTAGTAATTAGATTCGACTTCTCTCGGACAATTTATTTTTAGATGTCTCATTAACAACTTGAAGCCATTAAAACTCCACGTTATTTAATATTGCTAATTGATCTACCAAGTTGGTTTATAAACTATAACTTTCTTTTATTTTGCAGTAGCTAAGAGATTAACTTAATAAATTCATAATATAACAAAGACTTTCTAATATATTTTTAGGGCCCGTGACTAAATAAAATAGAGATTGATAACTTAATGACAAAGTTCCTTAAAAAAAAAAAACTTAATGACAAAGTTGAAGGTTTAGAAAGCGCTTTGATGGATGCTAGTGGAGTCACTGCCGGTAGTGGTTGTACTGATGTAAACGTTGAACAAGAAAACAAATTTTAAATCGTAGACATAACTTAACAAACTCATTTTACAATTCACACTGCTTGTTTTTTATGAAGGTCATGCTTAGGATATTGATGTGAAAGGTTGAAATGGGTTTTAACTTATTTGAATTCGAATCCATATTTTGGATTGTACGGGCTAATTTTGTAAACTTAAACTCAACTTACCAAGTTTAAATTGTACATTGATTTTTAAAAAGTATATAGTCTTGCTCTGAGGAAATATTGATATAAATATGTTGTACATATGATGTACCACTAAGGCATATACTAAGTATATTGAATGATTTACAATTAATCAAAAATAATTAGACTAATTATTTTTTAATTGAGAAAAAAAATACTAATTATATTTCAAAAAATAGACTTAATTGCATTTTTAGTCCCTTAACTATTTAGGCAGTATCACTTTGGTCCTTTAATTAAAATTCGATTTATTTTAGTCCCTTAACTTCTCTCTATTACACATTTTGGTCATTTCCGTTAGTTTTAATTAAAAAACGTTAGGTTTTCTTCATCTTATTCTCCTCTTTTTCATCTTCATATCATCTCCATCAACCTTCAACAACAAGAATCCCAGAAAAATTCAAGAAAAAATGAAGAAAACCTAACGTTTTTGAATTAAAACTAGCGGAAATGACCAAAATGTGTAACGGAAGGAAGTTAATGGACCAAAATAAATCGAATTTTAATTAAGGGATCTAAAAGATACTACCTAAATAGTTAAGGGACCAAAAATGCAATTTAACCTAAAAAAATATTAGAGTAAGTTGAAACAAAATGACTAACATCCAAACAAAGTAGCAACAAAGGATGATATAATTTAGAGACGAGAGTGCTAGGGAGAGATAACATGTTTGGTAGCTAGTCTGAAACATTTTCTCATTTATTTTTGGAATGTACGATAAATCATAGGAATATCTATACAGATCTATACATGTTTGGCGTTTTTGTGTTGCTGCAACAAGATACTTGAACCTGAAGAAATGATTGAGGTGGCTAGCTTACTTTGGAAATATGTTTGCTAATTACAAGGTAAAGAAATTTGAGGTATGTAAGCAATTTGTTTTCAGTGAGAGGAGAACTTTGCAGTAAAATTTCTAGATATAATCTTGATTTCGTATTTTCTTATTGCGGGATTGGATGTTAATGCTCGACAAATTTTGTTTTTTTTAAGAACTCAACAACTTATTTGTTTAAAATTCGAGCACTTTTCAATAACCTTAGATAAAGAAGTAAGAAAATTTACTTTATGGCGATTAAGAAAGTTAGTTAATCACAACAAAAGCGTCCAAACTCAGCATCTAAAAGAGGAAAATCTACATACAATTTAGAACCCATCCAGCACACACAGCAGCATATTATATCATACTGAAAAGCTGCAGCCCAACACTGACGACCAAGACCATGCCTTGCCATTTGCCAATCAAAGTCTAAAAAAATCAAGCACACCAAATAAATATGCATGAACATAATTAATCTTCAAAGTACACTCAATCAAGGACAGTAACAAATGATTGCAGCTAGCAGAGACACCACAAAATGGAGACCATGTCGCATGCCCTACGCACCAGTACATGATCAAAGATTCATTCCACCAACCATATTCAGCTCCTTAGTACAATCAGCACCAAACCATTTCCATTTCACAGTCAATCATCATATGTTATAAAAGATATTCCTGTACTCCAATTTGTTTTTTACCACAATTAGGGGACGCCAATTTTAGTTAACTGCAAATTTTTTAATGCAAAAACTCATTTAACTATCCGCATTAAATGTTTTTTTTAATTAAATGAATGATATGTACTATAAGAGATGCAAACATTAAGTAGTTCAAAAATTGTTACTTTGGCTTATAATAATGACTAAGATTTTCTTATAACAATGATAAGAGGACGGATTGAGTATTTACCATATCAAGTAAAATTACAAGGGTTGTAATCCACTTGTAACCAATTTTTTAGGATCAATATTTTATAAATTATGTGTATGAGAAATGCAAAAAACACACATATATATATATATATATATATATATATATATCGGCACAAAAACTTGAGAATTAGTCATCCACCATATATATCTCTCAGAATACATTCTAACTAACATACACATGCATTGTTGACAAACTGCACAAAACTGATTGCAAATGCCGGCAGCAATGAATGTCATTAGGTGACATGAAATATATTTATATTCATGAACATAGTAGTTCAAACATGGGGTCTTTGGCCCTCTATTTTTATCAAAAAATTAAAAAAGTAGTTCAGACATGCCAATCAATACCATTAACTTAATTTGTTCTAGTCATAAAAAATTATTTAAGTCAACTAATGAATTCAAAACATGCACATTATAGGGGCGGGGAGGAGAAAAACAGAAACATAGGTTCCCTTACAAAAATGTAACCAAATTTATTTTTATAATGTCAACTTGACATTATATGATTTTCTTATTGCTTACTTCATCGATCTACAACTTGCGGCACATTTACCTATATAAGTTCATGGCAAATGAACTACTACTAGTACCTAAAGAAGCAGTTTCTCACCTTCAGATCAAAGAAGACACTAACAATGGTAACTAATCCTTTCTTGTTACTTGCCACATATTTTTAATGTTCTTCAAAATGGACCAGTTAAGAAAAATGATTCAATTTCTTAACTTACTATTGGTTATATACGTGTCACTAGATATTTTTACATTAGCGTCTCTTAGTTCACCAACCGAATTGTCTGCTTAGAACGCTTTTGAACTTGTTTGATTACTTGCCAGGGAATCTGCAGAAGTATGGCTACACAACCAAGGGTACAAAGAAGACTAGGAGGGAACAGAGCTGCACTTTTTGTATATGGTAAGAACTTGGAAAATCCCATGTATGTCCTTTTATATGTTAAAAATGTTTTGTTTGTATTCATTAAATTGTATTTCCAATTTTTGGATGCAGCTATGGAAGGGTTAGAGAACATGGCTTTTGTTGCCAATGCAGTGAGCTTAATAACTTACTTCACTGGGTCCATGAACTTCAGCTTAACAAAATCAGCAACAACCCTAACCAACTTAATGGGAACTGCTTTTTTACTACCACTCCTAGGTGGATTAATTTCTGATACATATTTGTCTAGGTTCAAGACTTGTGTTCTGTTTGCATGCATGGAATTGTTGGTAAGTTTAGTCAATTTCTCTTGCTCGCAATTTTTTCGATAATGCAAAAATATCATCGAGTGTATCTTCTATTAATAGTATAACCGAAAACACATTTGAGAATCAAATTAACTAATGAAAGACATGTTTAAAGATCAAATTTCACGGTACAACAAGGTGAAGAGGGGCCCTGTGGTTGGTAATGTAGGGATAGCTAGGGTGTAAGAAAAATGAGTGTGAACATAGCATAGCTCAATAATGATAATTATATCTGTACTTTCAGCATCATGACGTGGTCAATCCTATGATTAATCATTATAAACAAAGTATAGTGAGCCTCTATAACATAGTGCTTAATAATTGAAGGTGAATGTTTAAGGAAAAGCTAATTAAAGATGTAAAAAACACGAATAAATATCTTGCTAAAAGAAATGAATAAATGTTTTTTTTTTTAAAATCGTCGAGAGAGAAAAATATTATTATTAATTGAAATGATACTAACGACGTACAAAAAAAAAGTGACAATAGCGATTATTTTACAACTGTCGCATATGAGATTTTTTGAAAAGGATTAATCATCATACAACTAATTAGCTCTTTTAATTGCAGGGATATGGTATCCTAACAGTTCAAGCACGTTTCCAACAATTAAGACCAATTCCTTGCAAAGATATAGCACCAATTCATATGAACCAATGTGAACCTGCTAATGGAAGCCAAGCTGCTATACTTTATACAGGCCTATACCTTTTTGCATTAGGAACAAGTGGTGTTAAAGCAGCTTTACCAGCCTTAGGAGCAGACCAATTTGATGATAAAGATCCAAAGGAAGCAGCTCAGCTTTCAAGCTTTTTTAATTGGTTTTTACTTAGCCTTACCACAGGAGCAATATTTGGTGTTACTTTCATTAATTGGATTAGTACTAACCAAGGATGGTACTGGAGTTTTACAGTATGCACTATAGCAGTCTTTCTATCAATTCTGTCTATTTGCATGGGTAAGTCATTCTACAGAAACAATACTCCAAAGGGAAGTCCTCTAATTAGAATCATACAGGTAAATTACATTATCCTCATTTTTTTTTCTCTATATGCTTCAAATGTTATTGTACTTTAAAGGGAAATTTAATTATGATGCATATTTAATTTGTTGAACTTTCAGGTGTTTGTGGCAGCCTTTAGAAACAGAAAACTCCAAATTCCGGAGAATGCAGAAGAAATGCATGAGATCCATGAAAAAGAAAGAGGAGACAGTTATGAAATCCTTAAAAGGACTGATCAATTCAGGTTATAATATATAATGAAACATATTTGAATTTTGATTCATCTAAATTTAATGCAACATGACCATTATATTTACTAATTCGCTACTTTCTTATTGAAACAAAATGGATTCTCAGATTCTTAGACAGAGCAGCAGTTGGGGGAAACAGTACAGGATCATGGAGTCTTTGCACAGTGACACAAGTAGAAGAAACAAAAATCCTAGTCCGAATGCTACCAATAATATTAAGCACAATATTTATGAACACATGTTTAGCACAGCTTCAAACTTTCAGCATACAACAAAGCACAACCTTGGACACAAACATCTTGGGATTCAAAATGCCAGGACCCTCCCTCCCAGTAATCCCTCTATTGTTCATGTTTGTCCTAATTCCTCTATACGACCGAGTTTTTGTCCCGCTTATTCGAAGAATCACAGGAATCCCAACCGGAATCCGACACCTTCAAAGAATTGGAATTGGATTGGTTCTATCAGCTATATCAATGTTAGTTGCTGGTTTTGTCGAAACACGTCGAAAATCTGTAGCCATAGAACATAATATGGTAGATAGTACTGAGCCTTTACCAATGAGTGTTTTTTGGTTGGGTTTTCAATATGCTATTTTTGGAGCTGCAGACATGTTTACACTTATTGGACTTCTAGAGTTTTTCTATGCAGAAAGTTCAGCTGGAATGAAGTCACTTAGTACAGCAATTTCTTGGTGTTCTGTTGCATTTGGTTATTTCACAAGCACAGTGGTTGTTGAGGTTGTTAACAAAGTGAGTGGTGGTTGGTTGGCTAGTAATAACTTGAATAGAGACAAGCTTAACTACTTTTATTGGTTATTGTCAATCATAAGTGTTGTAAACTTTGTATTTTACTTGGTTTGTGCTTCTTGGTATAGATACAAAACAGTGGAAGACAAACAACTAGGTGATTCAAATGATGTTGACATGGTTAAGGTTTAAGTTAGATTAATAGGAATATTGAATCTACATGTAATTTAGTAGATGCTTATGTTCTTGTATAAAAAGAATTATTATAAATAAACTTGAATTTGATAAACATAAATAGACTCATAATGATTTCATACAAAACCTTATTGCCTTAAGGAAAAGAATTAACGAATTTCTTACTAATATTTATATAAAACGCTAACTAAACATTTTCATAAAGTTGAGAAAATAAAAAAATATTTCAAGTCAGACAATTGGTTGTTATTTAAAAAGAAGCTAGCTTGAACGTGAGATGGAATGAATATGATCAATATTGATGCAGACTATTTTAGTGTAGTTTGGTTCAAAGTTACCAATAATTGATTTTGAATAAATAGATTTGTAAAATTGATATTGATTAAAAATGAAGGGAAAGTAAATTAATTTGTGTTTGTACATATTCATGTAAAAGTGAATTGAACTTTAAATTTGTGTGTAAAAATCAATTATAGAATCAAAAACTACAAATATCAGCTTCAAGTAGAATCAATTACAGAGGAAAAATCAATTTTTCTACTCGAAAGCAACCACACATCATAATCAATTTATTCTACACATCCAGAATCAATTTTAGTGGCCTGGGCAAGGTCTCCAGATGGAGGAGAATTCTCCCATGCTTTGGCTTACGAATCGATTCTCAGTCTTACCCATTCTAAACATTCTGATCTTTACAAGTGCATCTGGAAGTGGCAAGGGCCGGAGAGAATAAAACTTTTGTTGTGGAAAGTGGCTCGCGAAATCTTACTCACCAATCTCACTAGAAATTCTAGAGGTATGGCGCCTAATGATCTTTGCCCCATATGTAACGCTGAACCGGAATCCATCATTCACACAATCCGTGACTGCCATTTAGCTAAAGCAACTTGGAACAAAATTCTTGGTAACACTTCTCCAAATTTTTATAACTTTGATGATCTGCAACATTGGCTTTTTTGGAATCTTTCTAGAAGGGACATTGAGGGTTGGAGCACAGTTTTTGCAGTTACTGTGGATTGTCTCTGGTGGGCTAGAAATAACTACATTTTCAATAACATGATCCCAGATGTTGTGAGTTCTACCATCCGAATCAACACTATGGTCACTAATATCAAAGAGGCTTGGACTGAATTTAATCACAGGATTCCTAAGTCTAATAACAGCAGCGCAGCTTCGTCAAATCAAAACTGGATCCCTCCTAGTAGTGGAACTGTCAAATTAAACTGTGATGGAGCAGTGAAGGATTATGGTAGTAGAGCTGCCTGCGGTGGGATTGCTGGAGACTCAACTGGCACTTTTCTTTGGGGCTTCTCTGCTAAATTGGGTCAATGTTCTGTTGTTCAATCTGAACTTTGGGCAATTTTAAAAAGTCTTGAAATAGCAAAGGTTAAAGGTATGTCAAATTTAACCATTGAATCTGACTCTCTCATGGCAGTAAAACTAATTCAACAAGGTTGCTCTAGCTCCCATACTTGTTTCATCCTTGTGTGCAAGATTTCCATGCTTTTGAAGGAAACTAGAAGCCCAAACATTCTGCATATATGTAGAGATGCTAATAATGCAGCTGACCGAATGGCTAGGGAGGGTTTTAATACCCCTGATGTTTGTATTTATAATTCCGCACCTTCCTTTTTATTTGATAACTCTACTGTAAGAGTTGCTTGTAATGATTCTACCCCTTTGAGGGTATTAATCTAGTTTCTTGGTGGGGTTTTGCCCCTTACCATTCACCCAAAAAAAAAGATGGGGATGATCGCAGCATGGCTGAAGTACTATGTCAATGTGGTGGTGATATGGTGCTAAACGGGCATCTACACCCGCCAAATTTGATCAGCGGTAGTAGTGAACTGCGTAAATTCTGAATGTGCTGTTGCTGCCATTCGGCTGATAGGTCAAGACTGCAAGGGCCTGCTATAAATCAGCTTGATAATGTTTCTGCCATTTACACCAGGAGGCAAATGATTTCACAGTTTAGTTGGAATATCAAATGAAATTGCATCTAGAACTTGGTTGGTTAAACCCCAAATTTTCTATATTTTTAATATGCATGTTTGACTTCAACAACAAAAAAAGTCAAGTATATTTATTATAAAAAAAAGGTTTTAGAACAAACTACAATGATGTGCCACCTTCATCGAACTCCGAAGTCTGACCCAGTTAATAAATGGACATAACAGCGCATAACAAAAATACAGTGAAATGGGAAGTTATTCTGAAATTCAAAACCAAAACCTTGCCCAGATAATTTCATTCATATAATGGCCATATTAACCACAGATAATGAAGAGGCTTTTTATTATGGAACTTACTTACAAGGAGTCAAATAGCTCCATGTTGAAACTTTCTTCAAGTTTCTAGCATTCAAAAATAGAAAAATAACATGAAAAAATGAATACAGCACAAATCATACATCATGTTTCTTAAATATTTCTTTTCCCCAAACTTTTGCAAGGGGCCATACATCTCAGGATATTCACTAAAGAACATTATTATTAGGTCATTGACAAATTTGCATCAATGAATAAGATGTTCATCCCAAACTTTAATCAGGACCAGCAGATTTGTCCTGGAGAATTGTTGAATAACAGCTCACTCCTAGTCCAAAACTGGAGTGGCAATTCATTCAGAATAAATGAATGTATCAAAAATCTTTCTTCACCCTCAGAAGATAGTGGAAACCACGTCAAGAAACTGCTACGGATTTATTTCCAGGTGAGGATTTATGAACCATGACAGTGTCGGATACTTTGGATGGAGGCCAGTAGCGAAACATGGACCTACCAACAATGTTCTCGATTGGAAGCGGACCCCTGATTGACACAAACACAACAAAGATGTTAGTCAGGTATCACAATTAAGTGCATATAATTAAGTATGAACTTCTAAGATCTGAGAGCATGTTTTACATAAGCTAGAAGTTTGGAGAACAGCATAAACAAATAGGCCAAAACGAATCACCTACCTAAAACAAAATATATTCTCCATTCTCCAATAGAAACAACAGAGAAAAGTTAGTAAGAAAGGACATAAAATTTACCAGTTATGAGAATCAAAACTCTTGTTACGGTTGTCTCCCATCACAAACACGTGTTCTTTTGGAACAACCTGCAAACATTAAAAGAACAAAAAAGTACCATTAATCATGTTACCAAGTAACACAATCAATAAACAAAGCACCATTATCACAGAAATATCATTACCATAGGAGCCAACTCGTAAGCAAGAGGCTCTAAAACAAATTCCTCATCCTCAGCAACACCATTCACCAGAAGTTTCCCATCACGAACCTGCGACAAAACCCGAAACAATATAAGATACTAGAAATCAAGATACAACGATTCAAATGTGATCAGTTAATTACACAACAAATAAGGCTCGATCAAAGCTTACTTCAACAACATCACCAGCTTTAGCTACAACCCTTTTTATAAAAACATCAGATGAACTAAAACCATATGCCTACATAAGCCAAATCAGACAATAAACGTCATAATTCATCAACATAAAATATGAACAAAAACTTGCAATAATTGAACTACTGTGGCAGTAAAATATACCTTCAACCAAGATGGTGCTTTGAAGATCACAATATCAGACACATCAGGCTTTCTAAAGAAGAATGAAAACTGTTACACAATCAACATCCTTAATTAGTTCAAAACATCCTAAAAAACAAACAAGAAACAAATGATTGAAAAAGAAGAAAAAAAATCTAACCTTTTCTGTAAGAACACGATCACCAACTTCAAGAGTTGGGTACATAGAAGCAGAAGGAATAGATTTGGGTTCAGCCAAAAACGATTTAAACAATAAACTAACAGTAACAGCGGTGAAAACAGCTTTAGCATCTTCAGAACAAACATTCAACAATTTCGAAATCCAACCACTAGTATTCTCCTTCTGATTAAAATCCAAACGCGATTCTTTGTCAGAAGAAACAGAAACAGAAACAGGTTGTGATTGTATTCGCGTTCCACCTTTATCAACCTCCCAAGTTGTAGCTATAGGAACGGATTCATTACAAGGAAGCCACTTTGAACCCTGCAAAAATGGTATAATCGAAGAAGTTTTGAATGGTGAAATACCCATAGCACCCATAGCAGCCGATGTTGACCCAGAAATCGCCGTTGACTTCATCATCGAAATTAAGCCTAAGATGATTGGATTATTGCAGCTTTCGGAGAGAATTTCACCGGCGAGGGTAGAATAAGCAGAAACAGGTGAGTTTCTAGGTTTTGTGAAATCGGAATAGAGATTCCGATTGCGAAAGCCGCCGGAACGTTCGAGATCGGATTTCTGGTTGGATCCAAAAAGGCGCGAGAGGATGCAACACTCTTGGACACAACGAGAATTCGCGACTCGAACGCCGGCGGAGGAAACTAAGTTTTGGGCAACATACCCGGAAAAGGAGAAGGTAACACGGATAGCCATAACGAAGAATTGGATTAGGTTGATGAAGAAAAGGTACAGGGTGGTTTCGGAGTGAAAGATTTGGGAAGGGTGAAACCCTAGCAAGTAAGATAAGCCATTTTGTGAGAAAAATTCGTTGAACGGAACAGAGTAGGGTTGAATTGAAGGATAGTTAGAGGATCAGGGAAGGGAAGCGCCGCCGGCGGTGATGGGACTCCTCCGATCGGAGGAGAGGATGATGGAGAGAGAAAGCTACGTCGTTTTGATGAATTGAGAAGAGAGAGAAGAGAGAGGGTGTAGAATTGAATTGAATTGGGAATGGTTGAAAACAGGAAAAAATAGATTTTTAGGCTTTAAAAAGGAAAGACTGCGACTGGTAGTTAGTAGTAGCTACTACTTACCTTCTCTTTTCATTACTCGACATGTATCATTCCATATTTACGATATTGCCTCCAAGAACACATTTTGGTATGTGGTTGATTATCAATGTCATACATATATATTTTGACTAATACCTCAGTTTCGTCCTTGAATTTTAACGCATCGGCCAAATTCGTTCCTGAATTTTGCGAAATAGCTATTTAGTCCCTGAATTTTACAGACGTCCATCAAAATGGTCCCTCCGTTAAGTTGGTTTATTAACGGAGGTGACGTGTAACGTTAACCTCTTACAAGGTTTAACACGTCAGATGCCACATAAGCAGGGACCAAATTGATTGATTTATAGAAAATTTCCAAGGACCAAATTGATGGATTTTCAGAAAATTGTCAAGGACCAAATTGATTGATTTTCAGAAAATTCCCAACGGCTCTTTCTCTTTAACGGGTCTTTCTTCCCCAGATATATAAATTTGAAACCCTAATGTTATAATTTGTCACCTAGAGTTCAAAATTCCCCAAAATTCTTCCATGAATTGATGTCAATGTTCTTCCCCAATTCAAAAAACTTAAAACCCTA
>Ga0228711_1004344_pt1 | contig 21824 bp, 13 predicted proteins | sample MedpolnodulmetaG_2_FD_177996 | JGI IMG/M metagenome (GOLD analysis project Ga0228711, IMG submission 177996) | Root nodule microbial communities from Medicago polymorpha collected in Santa Monica, California, United States - brown nodules | ecosystem: Host-associated > Plants > Roots > Nodule...
TCCTCCTTTTTTAACACATCTGATCTGAAGGAAATAGAGCAGAGAAGGGGAGGAAGAAAACGAGAACGAAAAGAATGGAGTTGTAATTCAGTGTATACAGGGTATAATAAGAAATTGTGTATTTGATTAATCAAATGATTCTTAATTATTGTTTAAGATGGTCCATCGGTGAGGAACTTAATTGAGCCCTCACCCTAGAATCCACCCTTAATTAATACAAGAAAGAAGATTAATTTATAGTATATCTTAAGTTTATATATGTTGTTGGTCTCCATTAATACGCACTTTATTCTTATTGTCCATGCATCATTTTTTTTTTGTTGTGGAAATAGCTCTTGAAATATCTAAAACATTTGGAAATAGTCCTTGATTTTAGGTTTTGGTACAAAAACTACGATGTGGCAAACGACAGCTGAAATGTCATTGTTGAATCATATTAATTCGTATATTTGGCATGCTGACTTATATTATCATTATTTATTTCATAAATTTTTTTATAACCCCTTGAATGGAAAACCCAAAATGTCATGAACAAGAACAAAAGAACAACTGCAATTTATTCTTAAAAAAAATGTAATAATAACATCAACAACAAAATTTCCACAAAAATCTGAAGGCCTAAGAGTTACAATTAGTCCCCTCATATTGAAATGATGAACAATTGTGAATCTTGGATAATGATGAACAATTGTTGGTCTCCATAAATACGCACTTTATTACGATCAATCCTACAAAATCAGCTTTTAAAGCGAGGACTATCCTCACTTGTAAAATCATTTCAAGTCTCTTTCATCAATTATGAGACTCTTAACACACAACTTCAAACTCGAGACTGGAAATCTAGAGTGACCTGAGTGGTCTGGTAACATGAGACCAACAAGTCTTAGGGAAGACTTTGATCATGTCATTTTAGTGTTACGGTTGAGTCTAATTCATCCTAACAAATCAAACTTGTAAGGTAAAGTCGATTTTTACTTATAAACTAATGTTCAAGCCTTATCCAATTCAATATGATACCTTAACAAGAGACAAGATCAAAGGTTGGAGCCAATATACAGTAGGCCGATTGATTGATTGTGTGTATCTAGGAAATTAATAGTATAATAGTAGTCGTAACAACAACAACAATAATATATATTATATATAAAGGAGATACATGGTTTTGGTCTGATTTTTTTATCTTTTAATTGTATCCTTCATTTAAATTATTATTCTAATAACAACCCGATCTTTTGTATAATATTATTTAATTAAAAAACTAGTTAAACTTCATTATAAATATGAACAATTGCACTACGGTAGGAACAATAAAATAAATCTTGATTTAATTATATTATATTTAAAAATAGGGTTAATTAAGTTTTTAGTCCCTATAAATATTCACAGTTTTGTTTTTAGTCCCTACAAAATAAAATCGCACTTTTTAGTCCATGTGACATTTTCCTTAAGCATTTTAGGGACCAAAAATGTTGATGAGAATTTTGTAATGGGACTATAAATGCAGATGAAATTTTTTTATAGGGACTAAAAATGCTGATGGAAAATTTTATAGGGATTAAAAAGTGTGATTTTATTTTGCAGGGACTAAAACCAAAATTCTGAATATTTATAGGGACCATTTACTTAATTAACCCAAAAAAATATTATAATAAAATACGATAAGCTAAACATACAGTTAGCTCACGTGTTCGTCTTGACCAATAATAATAATAATGATGATGATGATGATGATGATGATGATGATGATGATGATGATGATGATGATGATGATGATGATGTCGTCATTGCTAAGAAGAGTGTCTTCTAAGGAGTTGCACGTGTCGTGCCTCTTCCATATGGTTCAATAGATCTTGGTTAGGCACAATCATCTTAGAATTAGGGTTGAACTTAACTCAACTCTACAAATCTTAGTTGTATGATGATAATTATCTCCACTTATAAATTTTATGTTTTTATCTTATTTTATCTAATTTGAGACTCTTTACATACTTCCTCATGTTTGAGACTTGACATCTGAAGTATGATCCAATGATTCGATAACACTGACATGATAATAAACGATCCAACAAATTCTGAACATCCTTTGAAACCATATTAGACCATGAATTTGACCTGACCAGTTCATACAAAATTGATTTATAAAATGATAAATATTCATATGACATTTCATTCTCATTCAATCAAATTAAAGGGGGACCACAAAGAAAAATTTATGGAAAAATGTGTGAAGCAATATATGATATGACCAATTGCATGTATAAGAAATTATAGTATAATAAACTAATAATTAAAGAAAAATTCTAAGAAGTGCCCAAAAGAAGCTTAAAAGAAAAAGTTTATTTTGGAAATGATGTATTCAACGTCTTAAAACTTTAAAAATAAACTTTTTCTACATCAAATTTATAATTTATTTCTATTTTTGAATTTTTAACTAGTGCCCTAATAACACTTGTTAGCACAACTCATAATTAAAACATATGTGGTCAGGGGCGGAGCCACCCCCAAGCTAACCTAGGCACTAGCCCAGACTCAGCTTCTACTTTCTTTGTTTTTCCTGTGGATTTTGGTGTAAATTCCGCAAAAAACTCGTTGTTTCCTGCGGATTTTGCTAAGGATTTAGGTTCCCAGATAAATGTAATACCTTTGTGGATAATTGTTTTATTAGGATTTTAGAATCTGCAGAAAATGTGCAATTATCTGCAGGAAATGTACAATTTTTGCCTAGATTCTATAAATTTTTTGACTCCCCCGGTGTATGTGGTTGCTAAGATGAGTGACAGAAAGTGCTTTTACTGTACCTCTTCCACCAGTTTGCCAACTGCGGTTGTTAGGAATGTTTGACCTTCACCTGTTGTGAATTGGGATTAATTCTGAAATTTTGCATCATTTGATATATTATTATTGGTAAAATTTAATGTTGGTATTTATCCTTTACATTATATATTTAATTTAAAACTTTTATTAAAAAAAAAAGAATGGGAAGCAAAATTGATCCTGTACCAGTCAGTCATCTCGTGTCTTTGTTGTAGTTCTCAAACTTTCTTTCTTTGAGCTGACAATATTCGTTTTGTGGGATCCACACTCCCAACCAGCATTGCCTCACGGTCACGGACGGCATCAACCCCACCCTTCTCTCCCCCATCATTTTCACGGTACTATTCCATTAATAATACAATTATGGCATAATCATTTTCATAATTGGCGGCATAAGCCACCCCAAAACCTACGTGTGATGCTCTGATTGTAGGATTTGTAAAACAATTAAAGTTATATCTTAAACATCTCGAGGGTACTTCAAAAACATATGGACTTCAAAAGCTGAAGTATTTATCTTTTCTAATTCATCGTTTAAGTACAAGAAATACTCAAACCCATTAAAAAAAAACAAGAAAAAGAACACACAATAAAAGGGTAACAAAAGAAAGAAACTTAATACTTCCTTTAAATAGGAAAAAATTTACTTTTTAGATTAGTTATACTGTCTATAATATAGACCAAATACATCATTTATACAATGAATCAAAAAAGTTAAATGTTTCTTATAAATAGGACCGAAGAGAGTATAATTTAGAGTTAGAATCTCGACATTTATATATTATAATGTTTCAATCAATTGAGTTATGTCTACTAAACAAAAGAGGGAGTATTTTAACATGAGAAGTATTGGCATAATATTATATAACTTATATACACCGACTCACAGTTTTTCATGGTTAAAATTTAAATTAATCTCACTAATTTAAGGATCCTATTCTTTTTTATTGTGGAGTATCTATGTTGGCTTGGTTATGATTCTTCATCTCTCATTGGTTTAGTTTGTATTTGTTATTAACCATAGAAGGGAAACAACCTTTATATTTTGGGTTGTTTCCCGTTGGCTTATATTGAGTTTCTTTCTTTTGTTACCCTTTTATTGTGTGTTCTTTTTCTTGTCTTTTTTTTTTAATGGATTTGAGTATTTCTTGTACTCATTTCTCAATTACATAATATTTGATTTGTCATTAACAAAATATTAGTTCAACAAACTAAAATATTTTAAAATTTTGATTATAATTGAATTATGAGAGAGTTATATATTAATGATCAACAAAGATATTTTAAGGATTTCATTCATCATATTCTTGGATACTACATTTTTTTTTACTATCAGTCAATCATTTACATTGTCCATCAATCATTACAATTCAATCATTAAAAAATATGCTAAATGTTGTTTGTGATTGATTGGAAGTGTAAAATTTTACATAAGACGGTGGATCAAAATTATTTTCTTTCTTTAATAAAAAAGTGAAAGAATAGTACTTCTGTTCTTTTTTAAGGTTAAATATGTTTTTTGTTCATATAAAATTGGAACTTTTTAAGTTTAGTTCTTACTTAATTTTAATAGTCTTTTTAGTCCTTACAAAAAATATTTACATGTAATTTTAGTCTATGCTAAAACAAAGTTTGTTTAATTATCCTTAAACTCTTCAATTTTTGAACGATTTTTCTGAGACAAGTTTAGAACATTACAAAAGGTTCATTTACTAAAATTTAGAATTTTTGAACACGAAATAAATTAAATATGATTTTTTTAAACGACAAAAGTTCAAGATAAAAACAACAAAAATTTGGGCATAGAAATCAAATTTTGAGATAATTTTTTGCAGACGAACTTTTAGTAATGTTCTCAACATGTATGCAAAAAATTGTTCAAAAACATAAGAGTTTAAGCATAATTAAACAAATTTGAATTTAGTAGGGACCAAAGTTGAGTGCATAAATTTTTTTCAGGGACTAAAAAAACATTAAAATGAAATAAGGACTAAACTTAGAAAGTCTCCATTTTATAGGGAACAAAACATATTTAACCATTTTTTTACATGAGAAAGGAAAAAAGAAAGGAAAGAAAACTAAATCCTTAAAACGGACGCCCTAAAGCATTGTCTAGTAAAATATGTGATAGACTCGAAAGATGCTCATTAAATATAACAAGATGGCCTGAACTATTAGCTCCCAACTTAACAAAGCTATTAGCGCGGTATTACACAACTTAATACATAACTTTTAAATCCCATTTCGATGCTTTATTAAATAATATTAGGGAAATATACTAACACATGCTCTTAAAGTATTATTTAAGGAATAAAAGAAAAGGTAACACTTGTATAGAAAATGATAAATTTATTATTTTAACACATGTTTGTGTTTGACTTGTATTTCAAAACAAAATTTTCTTTTATGAGATGTTTAACCGATGCAATTAGAACACTTACTAACATGACTCTGTAAAAAAAATACATGACTCATATTACACTTTCTTATCATTTCCACCTAGGCACCTTAATACTCTCTATTGCATAGATCATGTGGACTTGCTATGAGACTAATCCTTAGTCCTTACTTAATAGCATGACATCAGTTTTATTGTTTTTGTTTTTTTACAGAGGTATCTAACATAGTCTCTACTGTAGATTACAAGGTGAAGCAATGGTCCATTAACTTAGAAAGATACACTATGCATGAAATTAAGTAAGAACTTGAACCAATATATGCAAGTGATGATCAGTCCAACTGAAACAACAGTAGCAGCTCATTTGATAGACTTGGTACGTAGAATTACAATGTTAATTTTAGTTAGCTTATGCCTTATAGCTAGGTCCCTTCAAAAAAGGAAGAAGCTTATAGCTAGGTATACTAGTAGTATACTATTTTTGGAGTGAGAAAGTGAGAGACAGAGAGAGAAAGAAAGAGGGTATACGTGGTCCATCATACTATACTAGTCTATGGCTGACTGACAGTACTCATAGTCACAGCAGCCGCGTTGATAATTATCAGAGAAAGAAAGAAGTTTGTTTTATCATCATCTTCTCTCTTTTCTACCTCCTTCTCTCTTTGCTTGTTACCTCCAATATACTCTCAACTCAACTATATCCAGTTATATCTTCATCCAACTAGGTTCTTAAGTCTCAACTCTCAAGGCTTTTTGTGCTACCTAGCTGTCAGCTCTATTCACGTGTAACATCTATTTCAATAATATATAGAAGTACTTTTGTCTCAAATAGCAAAAATCAATATATATTTATAGATATAATTCTACTAATTAATTGTTATTTTGTTTTAATCAGTAGAGTTTTCATTTCAAAGATGATGTCTGAAGAAGCAGTTTCTGATACTTCCAACTTCAGAAGCACCTCAAACTCAAACCCTAATCTTCCTAACCCTAATTCAAATTCAGTTAAGAGAAAAAGAAGTCTACCAGGAACACCAGGCAAGTTGTTCACCTTCTTTTGTCTATGTAAATATTCTAAACATATTATCGTAGATTTTCAATATTAAATTTTGTGAAAAACATTGATGAATTCCTTCCTAGATAACAAATTAATATAACCATGCTGCAGATCCGGATTCAGAAGTGATTGCTCTATCACCAAAATCACTGATGACATCGAACCGTTTCATCTGCGAAGTATGCAACAAGGGTTTCAAGAGAGACCAGAACCTACAGCTACATCGACGGGGACACAATCTTCCATGGAAGCTTAAGCAAAGAAACAAGCTAGAGGTGATAAGGAAGAAAGTGTACGTTTGTCCAGAAAAGAGCTGCGTGCACCACGACCCTAGTCGAGCTCTCGGAGACTTAACAGGGATAAAAAAACACTTTAGTAGAAAGCATGGTGAGAAGAAGTGGAAGTGTGAAAAGTGCTCAAAGAAATATGCAGTTCAATCTGATTGGAAGGCTCATAGTAAGATTTGTGGCACTAAAGAGTACAGATGTGATTGTGGCACACTATTCTCCAGGTATATAACCATGATGCACTATTTAGTGCTCGTTTGATATCACATAAAGTTTGTTATGAAATTACGGTGAGCCACCTTGATTATGTAAAAGCTACACTTTTGTAACTTTGACAAAATCAAGGTGTCACACCGACTGTAATACTAAACATGCATATATTTGGAAATAACAACATTGAACAATAACATATATTGTTGATACTTCTGTAAAAAATGATCATTGTCGATCTAAACATGCACTTAAGAGGCTACTATACGATTTAATCAGGATGTCAAATGATCATGGTCGATCTAAACATGGGCTTAAGAGGTCTACTACATGATAATTTTACAATAACTTAACAATCTACATGCTAATTAATGAAGTGGGATTAGATTATATAAATATACACTTTATATGAGTAAGTTTGCTGCTTTAATTTTTGCCTTTGCATTAATCTCATGCTTAGTCAATTTAATAACAAAATTTTTGGTATAAATAAATTGAGATTCTGCGCTCAACTAGTTGCACTTGCATGTTTTGAATCAAGCTGAGTTCGATTTGTTGACGCGCAAAAATGCATTTATTTTCTTTCAAAATTACAGTGACACACCGTGATTATGTATAGTGAACTTTGCACTCTAGACATGTAATAATTTTGAGAGTATGATAGGACCACTTTGTTAATTATTTTTTGTGTGATGATTGACAAATCAGGAAAGACAGCTTCTTAACTCACAGAGCTTTCTGTGAATCCTTGGTGGAAGGAAGTGCAAGAATAGGTTCAGTTCCAGCAGTTATATCCAACTTTGGAAACAATCTTTTGATCAACACTCAAGCACAAAGAAATATTCCTCATGGTTTATTTGGGCTTAATCCGGAATATGGTGGGCCATGCCAAGAAACATTCATGGGAAATTTTCCCAATAATAACATCCCTCATCATAGTTATCTTCCAAATTCTAGTGCATTCTCATCATCAGGAGCAAACTCTGATTTAGAATTAGTCCATACATTTGGTTTATTACCACAAGGACAATGGATGAATTACAGATACAATGATCAGCATGCAGAAACATCATTTACAAGTAGTGGGGTTCTAAAGCTAGAACAACAACAAGAAGAAGACAAAATGCATGATTTGTCTCATTTGTATTCTCAGAACCAATTACAAGGATGTCCAAGTCACGTGTCAACAATGCAAACTACAACGACAAAGCTTATCAATGGTAATAATGATGCAGCTTTTAATAATATTGTTGAAGTTAAGAAATTGTTCAACCAAGGAAACCATGCTGGAAATTTCAATGAAGATCAGTTGAGCTTAACAAGAGATTTCCTTGGTGTTGGAGATGACTCATTGAAGAGAACCTTGTTGCAACAAGAAGTGATACCTAGGTTCAATCCAATAGGATCTGTCACAAACTTGCAAAGTGAGTTTGGGGGACACTATTGATAGTGAAGTTGTGTACGAGATATTATTCCATACATAGATATATTATTATTACTTTGTTAGCAGCAGCAGATAAATACAATACTCGTGATGCCCTGGTATTTAATTACTAAGTTAGAACTTAGAACTATATATAAAAGATGAGATAGTGTTAGTGTTAACTCGGATTCAGAGGCATGCATAATATATTGAGATATCATTATCAAGTCACGTGATATTCATAGAGAGACATCCCGTGATGGAGGTAGGGGCCATTATATATCTGTCGTAAGAAACAAACAATATACAATCTCTCCTTTTATTTCTTAAATTATCTCTTCTTGTTGTATAATTATTCTTATATATATTTTATGTATACTATACAGTTTTTCTTTTGAATCTTTTGAAGGATATATACTATACAGTTAATAATTATAATGTAGGGCCTCTAGAAAAAAATTATAATGTAGGACATATAACTTGAAACAGAAATAACGCGGTTTTCCTCCATGCTCTACAGTTTGTATAAATTGATAGACATGGGCCACTGGCCTACTTCATTTGTTTTTTTAGCCATTTAGACTAGATTTGTATATTATGCTTTCTATTACATATATGAGATGCTAATATATATATATATATATATAGCACAAGAGTTGGCGATGGATATTTAGTAAGTGTATCAAATCGTTTTTAAGTAATAAAAATAAATTCGTATTCACATGGATTCTTAACCTCTACATCACAATTATGTATTAGGGATGTAAAATCCAGGGTTATATAGTTTGAATTAGCAGAAAATAAATTACTTTGGATAAAAATCAGGATTTAAAAGGTGATTAGGTCTTTCAAATTCTTTCTTTTTCACTACTTCATGCAAAAACTACAATTGCTTGTATAGAAATATGATGAATTAACAAATAAATTAAAGGTTAAGATCAACATCTTGACTCAGACCATTCCCTTTTCTCTAATCACAACACCTTAATATTTTAAACGAGTTCGTGTTTATTGAAAGTTTTATTGAACATTAATTTTATTTATCACAATAGATAATTCAATATTTGTAAAATCACTATGGATTGAACATTTATCTTAGATCAAATTCCAAAATTAGGGTTAATAATCATTTGTTTCTTGAAAACAAATCACAAATCCGTCAACTATAGAAATCATTAAACACATAGATAACCGAATAATTAGGTTTGCAATTGCATATATAAATGGTATCATTTGGCCTTAATAATGCTATCAAGACTATAATAAGACTAAATGGTATCATGCAGAATTAAGAAAATATAGTATTTGAATCATAAAATAAGTAATAAATAATATTTTTTTTTAATCAACAAATTTTATTAAAAACTAGAACCCTGCTCAAGACAAACAGAGATGATCGGTGAAACCGAAATACAAACGAAAGACACCGTATATAGGCTGAACACCCAAAAAATAAACACTATAAAAAACCCCTACGACATCACCACCTAAGAATAAACCCTTCACGAAACCACCATCGAAAAAACAAAATCCATAACCGCTCATCGTCATTACTCAACCCAAAATAACCCCCTCTAAATGAAACACTCCTGCCACATCCCATAAGCTAAGTCACTATTCCAAAGATCAATCAACTTCCACTACCTCACAACCTCCGGACCACCGAAAGAACACCATAAAAGTCCAAAACCAAACTTGAGCCAAATAACCGACTCTCAATCTCGAATCAAAAGTGATCGGCCCTCAGACTTCAGGACCCAACCAGACGGGCACCCCTTACCCCCGATACACCAGAGAATGTCAGCCCAAACAAGAATGCAGCTAAACGCCAACTTCCGATCTCGAAGCAAAAGTAATCGGCCCTCCAGAATCCAACACACAAAAAGTAAGACTGCGGTGGTTCATACATCAATCAAGAAGGAACAAAATGCTTAGCTCAAAGGACACACAACTTCAAAAACACCCTAAACACCACAATCACCCAAAACTCAAACAAGAAGTAGCGACAACGGATATGGACCCGAATAACAGAGGCGGTCTCCAAAATGAATCACCCACAACAACCACCACAAAAGCACCCACCTCCTCACCTAAGAATACCAACCCTAAGCAATACCAACCGCCCCTTTTACTAAATCTCCACCACCACCACACTTCAACACCACCACCACACATCACCACCACCACTACGCATCACCACAACCACCACCACCCTTACAATACCACGGTTAAGCAGGCACGAGCAATAAAATGAGGTTGAAGTCTCCAAGGAGCAAACATCACCATAGCATTTCGAAGGAACAACCACGGAGAATAAACCCACAAACCATCGAACGAGACAAAGGCTACATCGTCAAACCACCTCGCCAAGAAATATGCAGCAACCCACAACCAGACCAAAGGACGATGAAACCCAACAACAAAACAGGGGCAGCGACGCCGGTTTGAAGCGGAAAACAACCTAGATTGAAAACAATTATCCACCGGTGACAAGGTGGAGGCGTCTCGCGCCGGAGTAAACAACAACCAAGCCAAAAAGCAACAAGAGCCTAGCAACACGACCCAAAAGATGCAACCACCACTAACACCTATAACACTTCACCACCGCACTTTCAAGCTACCCTAACAACCCCAAAACACCTATAATATTATTTGATGTTAATAAAAAAAAGGCAAAATTACACCATTCGTCTCTTAAGTTAATTTTATAATATTTTCATTCTTTATCTTTTTTCTGTCCTGATTTAGTCCTTTATGTTATAAAATGTCAACATAGTTATCTTTTTTTTTTATTTTTTTATAAAAAATAATAATCAAAAACTCAAAAAAAAACTCATCACTCAAAAAAAAAAACTCATCAAACTCATAAACAAACCCAAATCTTTATGTATACAAACCCAGAAAATCAGATTTCATTAGAAAAATCTCATATATCATTTATATTATTTGATGTTAATAAAAAATAAATTCACGCCACAACAACAATTTAAAACCACATTTGAACCATTTTTTTCATATTAGGGAAACCGCAAAATGCAAGGTAGGTTGAAGATGCTTTAAGCTAAAATATTAAGATTGCCAAATTATAGCTAGCTACACGAACATGCATTTGAATCAAATATTAAGACTCTTTTATATATTAGAATGAATTCATACAAGAAATACAAATATTCCCATAATTTCCCTTGCCATACACAATCATAAACACTCAAACATCAATGTAACATAGTGTAGCTTGTTCAATATTGGTATATTTAGACATAGATCATAAGACCTAGTAGTTTTTGTTGTAAAAACCTCCCATGACGACGATTCCAACAACAAGTGCCACCCAACTTCCACACATGTCAATCCTCATAGCACTTGAAGTCACAGCAGGAACAACCTGCGACGTTGTTGAATCTTCTGATGATGATGGTTTTTCTTTTTCTGGCTTCGGCGCCTTAGCATCAGCAATAGCTGGTGCTGGCGCCAAAGCCGGAACCTCAGCAACAATTTTCTTAGCAGGAGAAAACTCGGATGGAATGAGCACTTTACCAACTTTATAAATAGCAAGATGTTTATCGGTATATATGATTCCATTAATTGTTGTGTTAACACTTCCGGTTGAAATGTTCACATTTCCACCATAACTAATCACGTTAAGTTCAACTTTTCCAGGTTTGTTACCAGCAAGTGTTCTCACAGGGTTGGTTAAAGTATCAAAGTTAGAGCTAGATACAAAATCAGAAATAACATGGAATTGAAGTAGTTCAAGTTTTTTTTCATTGGAGAGTGAGTTGAGGAACCCTGGTTTGAGTTCTGAGAAGGCGGAATCGTCGGGTGCGAGGATCGTTAATCCACCGGATTTTATGGTTAGGAGCTGTGAGTTGAGCTGATTGATTAGTTGAGTTGTTTTCATGAGACGGAGGAAAATGTTGAATGAATTTGCTTGTTTAAGGATTTGAACTATGTCTGTTGTGGGGGTGGGAGTTTCAGGGGTAGTATTGTCATTTGGTGGGAATGTGGGGACCAAGGGTTTTGTTGGGGATGAAATTGGTTGGGTAGGGGGTGATTGAATTGGTGACGTGGCAGGAGATAATGCTGCTAAAGTGTTGGAACAAAAGAGGGAAATGACTAGTAGTGTTAGTGAGATGCATTGTTTTTTATTTGTCACCATTTTGGAGTATATTGAAAAGTTTTGGTGTTTTGAAATGATGGAATTGTGCTTGTAATGAGTGAAGGTTTGATGAATTTTAGAGATATGGAGTTATGTTGTTTTTATATTGAGTTTTGTAGACAATTATTGGCTGGTGAGTGGTTTGGTTAATTGTGATTTATGAACTTAATAATATTGTTATATGATTAGGATACTTTGGTGTTGAGTCTATTAAGATTGATAGGTAGAGTGAGGTGAAGAGATCCATTAGATGTGAGAAAAATTGGATGTGTGCAATGTGATTTTGTTGTGTATATCTCTTTATTTGGTAAGGATATTAAGATGGCTCGTCATAGAAGATTGAATCAGTGGAGCTATTTTAGTTTTATTTACTATTTTTGCTTGTGAGTGTACTCCATATAGGGAAAATAGAGTGAGAGGTCAATTTGATGTAGGGGTGAGATGATAAAATATGAGTTAGATAGATGCATGCATGTGTTGCTTTTAATTAAAAGTTTATAAATCAATCTAAAATCCAATTATTTTTAAAATTCTTTTTGCCATGAGATTTTAATTGAAGATGTTCAAGTTAATAATATCGGCATTGCTATTTGAATTAGATTTTATAGGCTATTAAAATTCTGAAATAAAATTAAAAGAACATCCTTATTTCAATGTGTCATTTTGTTTTTTTATATTAGTAGTTTATAAGAGAAACAAGTATAGTTGTGGATGAGAAAGTGTGGTGGTCGATTCAGCTCATCTTATAAGAAAAATCAACTCCTAAATATTCTATTTTACACATTTCACAAGTTTCTCACTATATTTTCTTAACACAAATATTATTATAGTGTTATATATCACTCTTCCATTTTTTTAAATATGTGTTGGAAGTTGCTCCACCAATTCTTATACTATGTTAAATGTATTTAAAAATTAGTTTTTACTAGAATTTTCTTTAATTTTTTATGTCATGAAATTATAAAATTTGCCTTTATGGCAAAATTAAGTTCAAGACAAACTATATTCACAATCTCCACTTTTCCATTTCCGCAATTGGCTGAGACAATGATACAATGATGTAATCAATGTCCACTCAACAAAAACAAGGGAAAATGTATATAAATTGAATTTTGAGACAATGATTCTCTAACTTCTCTTGTTTATGTTCTATCAACATTAATCAAATCATTGTTTCAACCGTAAAACCTGTGTGAAGCTCGTAAATGTAGCTCAAAACTCAACTCAACCTATTTTGAGCAATTTTCAATTGGACCTCTATAGATGGACCTAGATTTATTGTAGTGAAACATCACCGGTCATCCGATCTTGATCATACGATTTTTATTTTATGACTTCAAATATGTCGAGATTAAATCAGAACCATCAGATCTTGATCGGACGGTCAATGATACTTGACTATGTGACTACAACAAATCCATGTCCCTCTATAAACTACTGTAATACTCTCTCTCCCTCCTGTAATTACCCAAAATCAATTTACAAAGAGAAAACCACCTAATGCAAAAAGGAAGAGATTCTTGTGAAATTGAGAATGAATTCCTATTTTTTATTTTTTAAAGCTTTGTACTAAAAGAATTAACTAGTCAATGAATAACACAATTCCCAAATTATATTTGTTAATGTTAAATATGAATAATTTTTTGCCGACATGTTTAAAACATTATGAATATATCCCTCAACAAAAATTTACAGTCTTTTTAACAATGGATGAATTAAATTTGAAGTTTTTAAGCGCTAAATAATCAAGAAACAAAATAACAAACTTGTAGATCTAAAAATCAAATTTTGAGATATTTTTTGTAGAGGCTCCTATCATAACACATCTTGTATCCACAAAGTTTGGTAGTATTCCAATAAAGCCTCAATTTATGTTAATTTTAATAGAGACTAAAAATGTTGATGTAATGTAATGTTTGTAACTAAAAGTTGTAGAAATTTTTTATAGGAACTAAAAATAAATTTCTATAGAAACTAAAAACATAATGGTTGAGCTTTACATTGGACTTCAATCAATGCGATCCTTAAGTTTCTTTTCATCCAATATATCCATAAAGTCATAGAGATTGTTTCAATTTGATGCATATATAGATTAAATCAAATTACTCAATGGATATTCAAATTTAAACATTTTTACAAGGAATAAAATGAACATGGTTCAAACCAACAACATAACAGAATGGGAAGAAAAAAAAAAGATTAATTGTTTGAAGTCATTCATATGCAGCTTCCAAATGGGTGATGTATGATGATCTTCAACTCCATAACATTGCCATTGCAACAAAAGCTACTCCAATAGATATATAATCTGTTCCTTGAATTCCAAGTAAACTCACTGCTCCAGAACTTTTTTTATCCTGTGTTGTTGTATCATCCTCATCTTCTTCAGAAGAAGACTTTGTCTTATCAGCTTTCGGTGCTATTGCTTCCGCAACAGGAGCAGCAGCAGGTGCCTTAGTCCCAAAGAAATCAAGAGGAAGCAAAACCTTATCCAAACGATATATAGCAAGCTTGTTATCTTGATAAACTACACCAGTAACAGTAGCATTAACCACACCAGTTGAAAGACTAACACTGGTACCAAACGATTCGATGTTCAATGGAAGCTTTAAAGGGTCTTTACCAGCCACTGTCTCAACAGGGTTACTAAGAGAATCAAAGTTATTGCTATCAACAAACTGTGGAAGAATGTGGAATTGTAATAGTTCGATTTTTTTGTTTTCGTTTAGTGAGTTGAAGAACCCTGCTTTGAGATGCGAGAAAGCTGAGTCATCCGGTGCCAAGATTGTTAATCCGCCGCTTTTTGGTGATATGAGTTGTGAGTTTAGGTTGTCCACGATTTGTGTTGTTCTTAGGAGACGGGTTAGTATTGTGAATGTTTTCGCCTTTTTGAGGATTTTTGTTATGTCGTCCGGGGTGGAATCTGAGGTGTCTGGTAATGTCGGGACTAATGGTTTTGTCGATGTTGGTGATGCTGCTTTTGGTGCCGGGGCATGTTTCGGTGACGCTGCAGGTGCTGTTGCTGTTGCTGCCGTGTTGGGAGAATACAATGAGGAGAACATGAGTAGAAAGAGTGAGAAGGAAAAGATAATTTGATTCATATTTGGCTTGATAATTGAATATTGTGGAGGAATGTAATTATGTAAATGATTGGATTTTTCTGTTAATTTGTATGTTGGATGTGTTGATTGGAGGGTAAGGAGAGGTGGATTTATATATTGAGGCCAAGGAAATGATGGGTAGGTGTAATGTTATAGTTCTATAGTTGTGATTTTGGTGGTATCAATAATCTGTCATGGTGAATAAGGATATTTTATCTTATTATTATTGGCATTGCATCTCTTTTGGTTACTTGAATTATTGTGTGAAGTTTTTATGTGGTGAGCCGTTAGCTTTGAAGTGAGATTAACATTATTGTTTCTCAAATCATAGTGCAATAAAATGTAGTTGGAATCGGCAGTATAGATCGAGGTTATAGAAAATGTATAACTGACCTGTAAGATTAACTTTTTTTTGGAGAAAAATTGATGACTTGTGATATTATCATCACTTGCTTTGTATATATTGTTAGAAATTTAGATCTAAATAAAACAGATTTCACAAAACATATTTAATCGTTATGAATCAATAGCGGAAGCAAATAAAACATTGAATATGAATATGAACGGATCTACGACATGTTTGATTTATTAAGGATATTAATAATTAGGTATTAGGAAATACATGGATCAAGCTTTGATGACAGCCCTCTCGACAACAACGATAAAGAGAGGACGTGATCTGAAACAAACATCAACATGGTTGGTGGCAGCTGATTTGGTTCTTCTTCAACCGGTACTTTTATGCCTTAAGTTCTCTTTAGATGGGGAGAAGAGAGAGTTTTGTCGTTATGGTGTATTGGGGACCATAGTCTCTATTATATCGGATGGTCAATATGGTTTCTCATTATTCAGTTAATGGGTCATCCACATCCACTCATATTGAGTCCCTATCAATTAATTAAATATTTAATTAATTATTCAATTAGAAATCTAATAGCTTTATTACTTAATTTGATCACTAATCAGTTAAGGCTTTCAATTGATAAATAGTTAATATAACTATTATTACCCACATAATGATATCAGAATATAATTAAACAATAAAATATTTCAACAATATCCCACTTGGGCTACATATCTTAATAATTATACCAAAATTCTATAGGCGCGCGTACAAATGCTATTTATCTTTAGATTTTAACTTTACAATTTGGTCCACCTCATACATTAATAATGGGACCACCGCGGCTGTCGTCATTGACGTATAACATGACGGAACCCCGACGACCAGCATATCAATGCATTTGATGACATAGATCGATATGGATGAGTGACATGAAAATTTCATGCAATGTGATCTCTAAATCATGTCTATTTCCAATTGGTCCAACAAAAAACTTTAGTGAGATCAAAACTGAAGTTTGCAAATTCAATATTTGCAGAAATGATACAGAAATGGTTATAACAATAATAACCTCGTGAACTTTATTTCTGCAGAAAATCGTAACATAAAGTATGTATCAATACCAAAACAAAAGTATATAACATAAAATAAAAGAGACTCACACTAATCCAAGACATCCTTAATGACAACATCCATATGAAAGACCTTAGGTGTCATGTCTTTGATTAGTGGTATAACTAGCATAAAGTTTGTCTCTACATGTTTTACCATTTAACAACAATAATCTATAAGGTAATGAACCTTATGACTTTTGTTGTTAAATAACTATACGACTGAATTATGTCACTATATAACTTGAACGGTCTTTCAATACCTTTAACGCTATGCAACCAAGTGGCATAAATACTTACAGTAATTTCCTAACTTAAGATGTGTATTATATACAGACATCCAAAAAAGAAACAGAGTCTAACACACTAATGATCTCCAAATTGTTAGATGTTTGATGTGAGCATAAGATCTCTTGTTCTCTTAAATAATCTTTATTGTTGCCTTTTCAACAATTCAAACTTTGAATTGCTCAAGAATCAGCCAAACAATTTTATTATATACGCTATTTCCAAATGTGTATAATAAGATCATACATAAAAATCCTATATGCAAAACGTAGGAAAATACTTAAATTTTGGGATTCATAAATTTTCTAATGGGTAATATTTGAGACTAAAAAGTCTCTCGGTGATTGAGGGCATCCATAATTTATTAACTTTAATGTCAATTTATTTTTAAATTTATTGATATAACTCTTTTGTGATATCTAAATAATACCTTGAGAAGAATCTATAAGTATCGAAATACCTAAAACAAAAGAGGTGTCCCCAAGATCTTTCATGACCAAACTCTTGTTAGAGATTTTCTTGGTCTCACATAACTAACATATATCATAGTTGACTAAATAAAATAATATCGACACATTAATCTAGAAATATAAGTTTACTCTCACTCAGCTTACTAAATCCACAACTCTCTATAATATTTTCTCAAAACCAAATGAGACAAATACTTTATGAGAATTTGCGGTAACAATAAAGAGACAAATTTCTTAACTCGCAAGTGGATTTCATGATTTTGCAAACCATCTACTTTGTATCAATTGACACAAAAGCTTTATTCAGTTGCACCATATTGTATAATTAATGTCACCATTAAGAAACACTATATTGAAATCTAGCTTATGCAGCTCCAAAATTATAATAAGCAAACTAATATCATGACTGTCCTAATAGAGTCTTTCAATTAAACTAAATAGAATTTCTCTTTTCAGTCCATTCTTAATGACACTAGAAGTCGTAGTTCTTGAGGGTGTTGAGTTTGTACTATATGAATTAATTTCTTAATTTGTGAGAGGAAGAACAATAATCTCCTCATGAGGATCCAAATATATATGGTAATGGCCCAGTTTGTTTTACTCAAATCACCTAAAGGTTGTGTTGTAGCACCACAGTGCACTACAATGTTTTTATGTATCAGTAACCTCCATATATTCCAACTTCTTGTTTATATGTCTGCCAAACAATCCATAATACAGAATTGCACTCGTTAACTCATTGTTACTTTGTACAAGTTTTCGATTTTTTAACGAGTCCAAAAAAATTTCTTTATTGGAAATATTTACTTTTAGGGCCTTATTATTAGTCTCAGACGTAATAATAAAGTAGTGAGGTTAAAGATATATAAATAAAGTGAGTGAAAGTTCGAGAGATTTAGACTACTATAGAGGCCAATGTCATCCTAAAGGCTCGACACTCTTGAATTCAAGTCCAACTAATGTCGTAAAATTATGCCTCTGAGACTAGGGTTTAGACATGGATCACAAGGCTAGACGATAAAATTGGAGACATGTGTGACTTAAGTTTTGAGGCTCAACTTGAGTATAAGCCTATAAAAAAAATACAACTTCTAAAGCAAGATGATGAGGACCATATGACAAGTCTTCAACAAGACCTGACAATGATGCTCAAAAACAACTAAGGAGCAAAATGATCCCTGTCATAAGTCTTTAAGAAGACAATCAACACTTTTCATTTCAGAATTAATATCAAATTGCAGTCCTCAACTCCTTGTAGTTTCTATAGATTTTTATTTTTTTTAACAATTCCCTTATTTTCTTATTGAAAATATTTACTTTTAGGACTTTAAATTTAATATTATGAAGGAAAACATATATAATAAGAAAAATATAACGAATTTTTTTTCCGACCCTAATGCCAAAAAAATGAAACATTTGACCCCCTTCCAGAATTATATACCTAAATGACCCACTTTAGGATTTTTTTTGTTTTTGTTTTGTCGTTTTCCCCATTACGACCATTTCATCTGGCAGTAATGGGCTGCTTTTTCTGACCAAAACGCAGCGTGCACAAGGCCATCACTTCTTGTCTTTTTATTTTATTTTTTTATTCATTACAGCCATTTGGTTTGGTCGTAATGGATTTTTAATTTTTTTCGTTTTTCTTTTTTTTTTGGAACAATATATGTATTTTAAATGAAATGTAAATAATAAATAAATAAATATTAATGATAATTTATTAATTTAAAAACACTAATTATATTATTCATAGTGTTAGAAATAAAAATAAAAACTATTTTTTCCGTGGTATCCATTTACGCCAACCTAAATTTAAATTATGACTTCCCGTAGCACATAATTTATCTTTTTATCTTCGTACGGGTCGTTGGTCTTGCTCTTTCTCTTCCTCTTGTTGTTCCTCTTCCACCGCCACATTTTTAATTTCAGCTTCATTAGTTTCCATAGTGACCTCATTTTGCACTTGTGGAACAGAGTTTGTCCAAATTTCATTAACGAAATCATCTTCGTTAAATCTTGTAGCCAGATTTTCTATGGTACTAGTATATGGTTGTGGTTGTGGCCATTGGGTTACGTAGTTTGTTTGGGGATAGTGTACATTGTTTGGAGGGGTTGGTAGGTTGAAAGAGGAGTATTGTGATTGGTCCGGGAAACTGGTTTGTGGGGTGTTTTGAGTTTGACTAAATTCATCAACTGAATAGTTTGATATTTGGGAGCTTTCTCCATGATGACTATGTTGAGAGTAGGTTGGAAATGGAATTGGGGAGTTTTGTAAGAATTGGTTTGTGGGTTATGGTGGTGATTGGTAAGTTTGGCTGTAGTTGTAGTTGTAGTTGGTGAATGGGTTAAAGCTTTGGGCAAAGTAAGGGGGTGAAGGTGTAATGAACTAGCTGTTAGGTGGATGTGTATCTGACCACATGTCTACATCTGGCATATATTGGTTTCTGGTACTGCAGGATAATATGATGGCAAGTCTTCTAAAATAGATCCACAGCGTGCCATTGGGTTTGCCAATAGTGCTTCTCTAGAAAGATACATACATTCTCCAAAAAAGTTCCAATACCATTCAAAGTATATACGATTTGGATGAACCTTATCGGTATATCTGACTCCTGGTAGTGCTAACTGATGGCGTTGGTTCCACTTAAGGAAATAATACGGATGTTGATCTCCCCACGAGCCTTTTATTTTGTTCTTATGGCAACAAATATTGTGGAGATCTGTCAAATCATCTGGTATGCAAGGAGGGATGGAGTTTTTTTTCTGAAAAATCTTAGGAGGCACGTCACACAAGGACTTTCCGTCTGCATGGTCTCCGACAGACATGAATCAATTAAAAGCGCATTCAATGACCCACAAAATGGTTGGCAAGAAACTGGTTCAACTCATGTGTATTGCATCAGACACATCAAGCAAAATTTCATGAGGGCAATCAAGGATGGAGATCTTAAGGATATCGTCAATAATATGGGTAAACATACTATCTTACAACTTTTTTAATTCGAGTAATTATTAACTATAATATTTAACTATTTTGTTCCTTAACATTCAGGATATGCCCTAAACATACCCTTGTTCGACTACTACCGTGGTATAATCCAGGAGGCAAATCAGCGTGCATTAGATTGGGTGGACAATATACCGAAGGAAAAATTGACTCAAGCATATGACGAGGGTCGTCGATAGGGCCAAATGACAAGCAACATCGTTGAGTTGTGGAACTCTGTGTTTAAGGGAACACGCAACCTACCTGTTACACCTATAGTCCAATCAACCTACTATAGGTTGGCGTGTCTTTTTGCCGAAAAGGCTCAAGGTGCATTTGTAAGGGTAGGTTCTGGAGACGTGTTCAGTGAATATTTCCAGAACGTGCTTAAGGATGACATTGTAAAGTCCCACACCCGTCATGTCGAACACTTTGACCGAGAGATGTATACCTTCTCTGTTTGTGAGACTGTCAACTATAGGAAGGGAAGGCCAATGAGAACTTTCAAGGTTGATCTACAAGCGAGGTGGTGTGACTGTGGGAAATATCAAGCCTTACATTTGCCTTGTTCCCATGTCATAGTCGCGTGTTCTTCTTTTCATTATGACTACACAACCCTTATTCCAGACGTGTTCAAAAACGAGAATGTTTACGCGATCTGCAACAAAGCATTCAAAGTAGTCCACGACAAGAGTTATTGGCCCCCATACGAAGGTCATAAGCTTTTCCATAATCCAAACATGCAAAGACTAAAGAAAGGTCGACCCAATAGTACTCGCATTAAGACTGAAATGGACGAGGAAGTGGAAGAAAGGACATCGACACCGAGACTGTGTGGGTTGTGTCGGCATCCCGGTCATATTAGGAGAAATTGTCCGACCAATAAAAAACGCTAGTTAATATCGTTATGTATTATGTGTTCAACCAATCTTTTATAAGTATTTATGACTTCTTTTTTTACCTTTAATCAAATTTCGTCGGTTAAAGAAATTAAGCTGTTTTGTGATTTTAATTTTGATTTTTATTATATTAATTAAACAAAATAATATACGAGACAAATTAAACACGAAATGTTGTTTCATTTAAAATCAAATTAAACATTCAAACACTACTCAAATCAAGTAGACATGTCATCGTGAGCTTATCATAGTTGGTATGGACAACGCATAATATATG
>Ga0228711_1004346_pt1 | contig 21822 bp, 11 predicted proteins | sample MedpolnodulmetaG_2_FD_177996 | JGI IMG/M metagenome (GOLD analysis project Ga0228711, IMG submission 177996) | Root nodule microbial communities from Medicago polymorpha collected in Santa Monica, California, United States - brown nodules | ecosystem: Host-associated > Plants > Roots > Nodule...
CGGCACCATTTGTATCTTGTTTCGTCCATACCTTGCGTCTTGCGGGGATGGCGTTTAATAATATTTGCCGATTAAAAAAAAAAAAAGATAGTGGTCTGAGTGGAAAACATATCATAACACGGGAAAAAGTTAGAACAGAGTGAGGGGAAAAAAATAATATCTGAACATAGGGAAAAAATCTCAAAATAAGGAGGGGGAAATAATTACAAAATCGACTAGAAAAATATCAAAACAGATAGAGGTTTGAGGGGAAAATCTAAAGAGGGAAAATTTATTTTTTCTTCCGCGTTTATATGTTTAATAGTAATTAATTGGTTTAGCTCTTTCTATTAGTGATGAAATTTCTACCTTCTGGTGAGCTTCTGGGTGTACATGGATAAGAGATACAATCTCTGTTACTATGTTCATGATGCAAATTCTAAGAAATTAAAGAATATTATTCACTGTTTTTTTCAATATGCTTATTCACTGTTATTTCTGAAACACACCTAGGCTAGAATCTTACAAAGTCATCCTTGATAGAAAAGGAAACACACTGATTTTGGATCCCATGAAATTTGGGGTTTCCTAGGCCGGAATCCATTATCAAAGGTGTCAATTCTATGGAGGGATCTGTTACAGAATATATAATATTTCCTAATAATATAGACTGCAATCTAATCAGTGTCAGATTACGATTTTCCTCATGAATTGTTTTAATATAGTTGCTGTGTATATGGCTATATTTACTGGTAATTTTCTTTTCCTGCATTTTACTGGTAATTTTCTTTTCCTGCATCACTTTGAGAAATTGCATGTCATTCCTAATATTATTACAGGAAAAAGCAGACATAAAGGATAAAGAAAATGCACAGCCTCTAAAATTCAATGGGGGAAAAATCCAATTTCAGAATGTACATTTTAGGTGCGTGATCGTCCCTTTACTCCATAATAATGCTACCATTCCTTTAATTGACTTTTGGCTAACACATACGATCTGTTTGATATGCATAAAAGTATTGTACTTAAAATGTGAATTTTTTTCATGTTTAAATTTTATTAAATTTTAAAATGGTTACGTGACAGTTCAAATCTAGAAATAAAATTATTTTAAAATAGTTATGGGACAGTTCAGAACTCTTAAATTTTGTTTCTCCAAGAAACTATGAGACAACTGCTTGTCCCAATGTTAACACCACTTAAAAGATAAAATTAAACACTTTTATTCATCAGTCATATAAAAAAAAAATCTTAATTCGAAATCTTTCTTTTTTTCCTTCTTTTCTCTCTCTTTACCTAGAATCCCATAATTTCAATTAGTATTAACATAAATATGTTAATTATGAATTGACTTTATGTAACAACGATACTTAGGGTAGCTGTAATCCTTGTGTTGATATTTATATACTCTATATATAATATTCTCTGCTGTCTAGTCCAAAAAAAAATCTCTTGTGCTTCCCCATTTTCTTATTTCTCGACTGATAAAATCAAATCCCTAGCTGCCTGATAATACAAATATAATTGCTATATTAAAAAGCCAACACGCTGATTAAATGTAACTTTCGTGTTTTGACTAATATTTTTGTGATTATATTTTGATGTATACTTCAGTTACCTCACAGAAAGAAAGATACTAGATGGAATATCGCTACTTGTGCCAGCTGGTAAAAGTGTTGCAATTGTTGGGACTAGCGGAAGTGGTAAGCTTCACCATGATGAAATTATTTATTTTCTTAAATTGTTTTACTTGCAAAGCTGTCGTTAGAAACTTTTTTATGCTGCCTATGGTCCGAAAGAAAAATTGTTCCATGGATAGATTTTCACCCTTTTAGCAGTTAGCACTATATCACAAATGTTTTTCTTCAAGGCATTAACCATCCCAATCACAAACAAAGTTGCGCCACTGCTTCCCTCTATTTTTCAATGGAAATTAACCTGCGGCTTCTATTATTATCTCACCTTTTTTTGGTTACTTCGTTGAATAATGGACATTGCTATTGTGGTCTCTAAGACATGCTTTAGGTATCTGATGGAAGATCATGGTTGAAAACCCATCCATGAATCACCCTTTTGTATTGAAAGTTAATATCAATCAGATCTTGTGTTATACTGACTTCTAAAACATGAAATGTATCTGTATTCAAATTTGGATGTGGTTTTCTATTATATTATCTGGCTCGTGAATTGTCTATGCTTATAATGTGTTTATTTCTGACATGTTTAATATTCATACACGATTGACAGGAAAATCAACCATTCTCAGAATGCTATTCAGATTTTTTGATCCCCATTCTGGAAGTGTAAGAAATGAATCTAATCTATATTTGGTTAAAGCTATATTTCCATGCTATATGTGACATTTGATGTTTTCTGTTCTATTTGAATTGATAGACACTAGATTTTTATACATTCGTCCTATATGGCTCTAAAGATGTGTATATTAGAATTTGGGTTGGGCCTAACACAATCCTACAAAACCGGCTTGTAGGGTGAGGACTACCCACCACTCTCAAGCCCAGCGCTAGACATCTGGAGCTTGATCCAAATGACCCGATAGCGGTGACCTGATGGCATGTGACCCAGCATATCTTGGATAGGATCTGATACCATATTAGAATTTGGGTTGGGCCTAATACAACCCTACAAAACCGGCTTGTAGCGTGAGGACTACCCACTCTATAAGCACATTTTCAGGCCATATTTCATCCAATGTAGGATTCTTAACGGTGTACATGCGTTATGTTTTGCATTTAGAGTGTCTTATATCATTATTGCTTATACTAAAGTCCAACGCCATGATTTGTTACATGTTATTGACTCTGCTGAATGACTAGTTTAAAGCTTGGTCGTTACCTTTTATATTTGAGGTGGACTTTGCTTCTCTCACATTCTCATTCACAACTTGTTTTCTACAGATAAAGATAGATGATCAAGATATTCGGGACGTAACCCTTGAGAGTTTACGAAAGTCTATTGGTGTTGTTCCACAAGATACTGTAAGTTAACAAAGCATCTATCTCTTGAATTACGTATTGTTGCCCTTGCAAGTTGTGAAACCTGAGAGATTATGTGCAGGTACTTTTCAATGATACAATATTCCATAACATTCACTATGGTCGGCTTTCAGCAGCAGAAGAGGAGGTAACTTTTGTTGTGCTATACCTTTGCTTGCTTCTTCACTTTACAAATTTCCTTTGTCAGGTTCTAACTTGTTCTTAGCTGATTAATTACTGTATGCTTACAGGTCTATGAAGCCGCCCGGAAAGCAGCAATCCATGACACTATCATGAGTTTTCCTGAGAAATACTCCACTGTTGTGGGAGAGCGAGGGCTAAAGGTGATGAAACCACTATTTATTTTGGATAATGTTTTTCAGTATTGAGCTTTTATGATATTTTGTTTAGGGTACATATGGTTTTGTTATTGTTAGGAAACATGGCATCCATGGATGAAGGAGAGAAAAGCTTTGAAAGTGTATTATTGATAGTAAAGAGTAATGTTACAAATGATTGAATTAACCCACTAATGGGGTGGTTACAACTATATATACTACAATCTACTTAGACTAATATGAAACTAAACTATATCTCCAATAGTTATTGCAAGTCTCAAGAGTGGCATCCATAGTAAAGATGATGTATATAAGAGAAAATCCAACTTTATCATATGATAACTGATCTAATATATGCAATTTTATTGTCATGTCATTGGTGTGATGATTGTAGTTTGCTATAGTTTTACTTGATATGGACAAGCACTTGGAGTATTCTCCCTTAATATTTAGCTATCAATGGGGAAGAACCAAGCCACTGAAATACTCCACCGAGTATTCCGTAGTACTCAATGTGGGCACCCCTTGACACCCAAGTCCCTTTTGACATGCATGTGGGGAAAGAAAGGGACACAGACCTCACGTTACTGTTGGGTCTCCTCCTCCCTAATGTAATACTGTAAATAAAATTTTATGACGCCAATCTCTCAAACTCTCAGTCTGGTTTTTTTAACAGTTAAGTGGTGGTGAGAAGCAACGTGTTGCCCTTGCTCGGGCATTCTTAAAAGCACCTGCAATACTGTAAGTATTCTGATCATATATATATAATATATATACTGGGGCACATTTTTGTGTTGTGTAGCTTTGTATTTTTTGATTTACTTGGGTCTTGCGCAACTTGAATGATGGCAGATGAATAAAGAACTTTACGAATTGATCACAGATGTGATATTTGGCCTTTTCATCTTATAGACTGAATCCGATCTTACCTATTGATTATGATGATTGGACTATTTTTTTCATCCAAAAGGCTATTTACTTATTACAAAATGCATTGGATGTGTATTGATTGGTGACCAAATTTCTCCTATTTTCTTTGTTTTTAAGATGGTATCATAGCCTCTGACGGTACACTTATGTCCTATTGGGTATACTTATCAGGACAATAGGACAGAATGTGATAAACTTATTGGGGAGGTTTATTTATCTGTCTAATAAATATCTAACTATGATTTTTGTCAATTGAAACACCACGCCACCAAGTTTTTTTTTTCCATCGTGTAGGATCAGCTATATGAATCAATTGATATCATTAAGATACGTCACATGCGGCTTCCAAATACAGACCATTTTCCTCTAAATCGTCCGACCTATGGTTTTTCTTGATTTCCCTCTTCATCTGACTATAGGGTTATCCTTTATCTTATCTAACCGGTGCTTTTGTATGCCAAATCGGCACATGCCCAAACCACCTATGTTGAGACTCTACCATATTTTCTGTGGTTGTGGGCCTTGTGGCTAGCCCAACTCTGTCTCTAATTGAATTTATAATCCCTGTCTTCTCTTGCCACTCATCCAATGTAATATTCTCATCTACGGGACATTATTTATTTTCTTATTTTTTACTTCATAACATTGAATGTCTTATAGTTATACAGAAATTGTTATTTAAACATGAGCGGTGCTTTCCTTTTTTTTTTCTTTCAGATTACGAGTGTTTGTGTTACCATTGTGATGGAGTAGTGTGCATACACACACTTATTAGTTCAATTTCTTTTAACTGCCGTGTCTTGCTCGTAGGTTGTGTGATGAAGCTACAAGTGCTCTTGACAGCACAACAGAAGCAGAGATTTTGAGTGCATTGAAGTCATTATCAAACAATCGAACTTCCATATTCATTGCTCACAGGCTCACCACTGCGATGCAGTGTGATAAGGTAAGCTCTCTATCTAAATTAACATCCTTTAGCAGTTCTGATTTTTGTAGACTATATAAGAATGTATAGCTGTACCTAAAAAATGTATGGTATTTATTATATATTTTTAGAAGAGAGGAGTTTGTGCAAATTATTCTAGAACATATTGAACTGATTTTATTTCAATTAGTAATCTATATGTTGGACCCATCTTCATTGTAAGGCAAGACCCCATTAAAAAATTCATCTTAGAACAATAGATTTATGATAAAATGTTCTACTTAGTTCAGTTGTCCATCCTTGTTGTTATCAACATATTATCTATTACATGGTATATATATTCCCTTATGCCATTGCATTACTCATATCAAAAGATATATATATATTTTTTTTGGCAATATTCAGATCATTGTTTTGGAAAATGGAAAGGTGGTTGAGCATGGACCACATGAAGTGCTCTTAGCAAATGCAGGAAGATATGCACAGCTTTGGGGACAGCAAAATAATACTGTTGATGCAATTGACTCGGCCACCAAATTGGGAGCATAAAGATTATAGAAACCATCTTCCTTTATCGACTCAAGATGGGAAGAAATGCATTGCACAATGTTAATGGTGTATGTATTAAGTCCATTTTGAAGCTCAGCGGTGCAGTGTCAGTCATAAGATCTCTTCAGAGTATCACATTCCTTATTGTTGGGTAGTGCAGCAGGGTCATCGATTCACTATATAATGGTGAATTTGAAAAATTCATACATAATTTATTAGTGTTCAAAAGAACTCTTCAGTGTTAGATAAATGAAGTTGGATTGGCTTTCTGTAGACAGCAAAATTTTGTATGATATGTAGATTATAAATCGTATTATTGCACGTTTTAAGCACTTCTAAATAACAAGAAGCGCTTACTTGTATATGGAGTGCTAGACTGACCAGTGACATGTAGCTGCTTATTTTGCAGCTGACTTATTTTTTACATTTTTTTAGAGTGGATTGATTCAGTAATCTTATTCCAGAAAAAGATAGATTGTTCTCTTTCCTCGTGAACCTGTGATTCTTATGAAACCACATTCCAGTAGATATTAGAAATATCTATCTAGATTGGTTGTTATTTTTTCCCGTTTTCGACTCAAAGAAGCTCGAGACATTTCAGTGATAATGAAAGAAATACCATCAGTAATGTAATAAAAAGTGTTATGAAGAGCTTAAGAGAAAGATGTTATAGTTAGAAAGTGAGCACTACTAGTTGACTGTCTAGCAAAACCTTGATAGTTATTGTAATATGATTTACAATCATGTAATCGAGATCCATATTTAGTGTAATGTGATTTAGCATACATAATCGATTACTTTCTTACAATCCATTTCCAAAATAACATGTAATAATCCCATAAAAACAAACCATTGAATTGAAGTGCTTGAAAGAGTTCCTAAGCTTTACCCTCCATGAATTTTATTTCTCATGTAGTGTTAATTATTTAATTGTAATGTTTTACGGTTAATAATTTTAAAAATAAATAATGATGTGGATACTATACACTCATCTTAAAAATTGGAGGTGTGGTGGTGAAAAAGCATTAAACTTTTTTAAAGTAAAAAAAAAAAAGTTGGTATTTTTTACAAATACTTTTGAAGTTAGGTGGATTCTAGGGTGAGGGTCCAATTACCCTAGAATCCACCTTGAAGTTAACAGACGAAATAATTATCTTGTTTGAAAGAGAGAAGTTTGTGTGGTGTTTGAAATGGATACAAGTTGTGGGGTGGGTGAATGTATTGACTTGAATAATGATAAAATAATCACAAGCACATGTATGTAAAACTCCGGTGCAGCAGCAAAATGAATGAATGAACCTCAGAGAAAGCATCTCTTTCTCCATTATTCATTCCCTGAAGAAAACAAAAATGATTGCCGCTGCTTCAAGGTACGCCGTTCCCACCACTTCCGGCAGCGGCAACCGTGTCCGGTCGCTTTTAACAGCTTCCTGCATTACCACATGCCACTCAATTCCCACCAAAAGCAGTTACCGTTACAGAATCAGTTTCATTAACCGTCAACTCAAGCCATGTCCAAGTTCAATTTTCTCTATAAAATGCTTTCTCTCCAATTCAGCATCATCATCAAATAGCAGAGCTTCGTTTTCAACTGATGATGGAAGTCTCAAGAATCAAAAAACTGCTTCTACTGTTGCTAAATCGCCACCAGGTGGTGGTCAAATTGCTGATATCAAGATCCTTAAATCACTTGTTAGTTACCTTTGGATGAAAGATAATCTTGAATTTCAGCTTCGGGTTGTTGCTGCAACTTTTTTACTTGTTGGAGCTAAGGTTAGTTATATCGTTGCTAACTTTTTTACTTTTTTTATTATAGGAGCTTATGGAAATAAGTAAAGTAGTAAATATCCAATTTGGTCTCTTAAATTATAGGTTTGTACCGATCTAGTCCTTTATACTAACAATATTCTCTAAAATTGTAAAATATTAGTAAAATCCCATCCATCTATTGGTATTTATAAGGATTATAATGACATTATGTTGGTATTGACTTATGGCATGCGTCATCCACACGCCAGACTCTAGCCACCCGCCGCTTGTTCTGTATGACTTGCCTCCCCTGTTCTGCTGAGACCGCTTAAAGCTTGTGGGTCCTACGGACAATATCATCTACATAACCTTCTGCCTCAGGGGAGTATGGTCAAGTTACAAAAAGACATTGTATTGGTCGAAAGCAATCACATCGAGCTTGGTTCGGAAAATTCAACAAGGTTATTCAAAATTTTGGCATGATTCGTTGTGAAGCAGATCATTCTGTATTCTTTAGACGTTCATCTTTGAACAAAGTCGTTATCTTGTGGTATATATGTATATATGATATTTATCACTAGTAATGATCAAGAAGACATTAAAGACCTAAAGCAACACTTATTCAACCACTTTCTTACCAAAGATTTCGGTCTGTTGTGTTATTTTCTTGGGATTGAAGTTGCTCAGTCTCATGAAGACAGTGCTATTTCTCAGAGAAAATATGTTCTTGATATCTTGAAAGAGACATGGATTCTTGATTGTAAACCAGTTGATACTTCCATAGAACCTAATGTGAAGCTTCTACATAATCAAGGAGAGCCATATCCTAACCTAGGCAGATAGACGAGGTTAGTTGGGAAACCGAATTATCTTACTATGGCCAGACCATATATTTTGTATTCTGTTAGTGTTGTGAATCTATTTCAAAACTCACCATGTGATAGTAATTGGAATGACGTGGTTAGGATCTTTAGGTATATTAAAAGGTCACTTGGGAAATGACTTGTTTTTTTCGACAGAGGCTTTACCAAAATTGTTGGATATTCAAATGCAGATTGGGAAGATAATGTTAATGATGGAAGATCAACATCAGGTTATTGTGTTTTGATTGGAGGAAACTTAATCTCGTGGAAAAAGTAAAAAGCAAACTGTTGTTGCAAGGTCAAGTACAGAGACAGAGTAGCGTGCTATGTCCTACACTACCTGTGAACTGTTATGGTTGAAACATTTATTACAAGAGTTGAAAATTTATGAGCTTGGCCCTATGGAACTTATGTTTGATAATGAATCGACATTTTATCTTTCTACAAATCCTGTTTTTCACGAGAGGATTTAAGACATAGAAGTTGATTGTCACTTTATGACAAAGAAGATCCTTTCTGACATCATTAAAACCTCTTCAATGAGCTCAAATAATCAATTAGCCGATATCTTCACCAAACCTCTACGCGGACCTCAGGTAATTATATATGTAACAAATTGGATGCATGCTCCAGCTTGCGGGGGAGTGTTGATTACTCTCTATTTATTATAGTTGACAAAGTAATTTTCTATTTTTCCTTTCTTGAGAGATTCTCTCTTGTATATAGATTGGTGCAACATCATTGTGAAATACAAGTTGATTATTCTAAATTATTCACGTGAATCATTTTGGAAAATTGATAACATGGAAAACTAAATTGACACGGTCCTATAATTTCAGCGACCAAATTGTATATTTACTCTAAAAAACTTGAAAACATTTTATGTGCATATCATCAGCTACTTTTATAAGCTCTTTTGAACAATTACACAAGTACTTATGCCATGATAAGATAAGCACATATTAGCTCTTCCAATTTATTGTGTTGTAGCGAACTATTTAACATTCTGATGTGGATTATTGACTATTGTTGTTGGTAATGGATATTTGCTGCTAAGTCACTTGTGATGGTTCGTGCTCTATTTTTGTCTTTCAGGTTTTGAATGTTCAGGTCCCTTTCTTATTCAAGCTTGGAGTTGATTGGTTGAATACTGCCACGGGCAATGCTAGTGTTGTTACTTCGAATCCTATTATGATGGCACTCTTTGCTACCCCCATGGCAGTGTTGATTGGATATGGGATTGCACGTTCTGGAGCTTCTGCTTTCAATGGTATTTATAAATGAAATGGTTAATATACTTCTATTGTTTTGTCTACCTATCTGAAACCCAACTCATGAGTTAATGTGTCTAACTTGAGGAACTGTAGCTAGCAAAGCCTCAAATAGCTCATGAGCTGGTGGCTCATCGCTACCCTAGTTGTGATTCTTCTCCATTAGATATTGGCATCCCAATATTGATGTAGATACTTTTATCTATGTTTCTTTGAGAAGAGCCTTGCTTTTTCAAGATTCATTCTGTTGACTTCTATTTAAATGATACAACTGATTGTGGCAGAACTGCGGAATGCTTTATTTTCTAAGGTAGCCCTGCGGACAATTCGTTTAGTTTCAAGGAAGGTATGCTACTTTCATGAGTTTTGATTAATCTGATAAGTAAAAGTATTTTTGGTAAACTTGTTTGTATAAATACATTATACAATAATTATTTTTATTATATGAGTAGTTCTGGTGTATCTTCCACCTATTTTTCAAAATCACAGAATAGTTGGTTGTATGATGTCTCGGTAATCAATTAATGTTAGTATCTGAATTTTGTAGGTCTTTTCACATTTGCATGACCTTGACCTTCGATATCATCTAAGGTATGGCTTCTGCCATGAAGAAATGGCTAATCTGTCTGTATCTCTACATATGCGTGTTTGTGAATGAATGATCAAGAAAACTAAGAAAGGAAAGGTGCGATTACGCAAGTAAATAACGAAATACTGAAAAAAATAAGGATAACATACCAGAGAAGAGAGACTTCTTTGTCCAGTGGATAATATTCTCCTCCCTTTATGCTTCTTTTCTGCATTGTGTTGTCTATTGTTTCATTGCGTATGCCTCTCACCTAGTTATTTTTTTTAGTCGAGAAACTGGTGCATTAAGTCGAACAATTGATCGTGGTAGCGGTGCAATAAATTTTATTCTCTCCTCTACGTTGTTCAACATAGTACCCACCATATTAGAGGTATTGTTTTCTTGTTGCTTAGTTGAGTCATGATTTCAACTAATGTAGATCATTTAGGATCACGGAGAATATTTATTGGGAATTGTATCTTAATTTTGACTTCCTGGTGTCTATGTTTTCATTAACAATTTTTGTAAATTACTTTATCAACTTCAACAGTTTTAACACATATCGATCCAGATATCTATGGTATCAGGTATATTGGCCTACAAATATGGAGCACCTTTTGCGTGGATCACTTCCCTGTCAGTTGCTGCATATATTGGTTTTACACTTTCTATCACACAGGTATCATGCCTTGAACTGATCTAAACATGAAAATATGTTTGGTGCTCTTTTATTTCATTTTTGGTCTTGTTAGATACATTACTGGCATTGTGGCACCTTTGTACTTCATTTCACTTTTTTTATGTTCAGTTCTCAGTATGTTTGTTATTAGCCAACTGCATTGGCAGGGAAAATGGATTTTTGAAAAGTTCTTTATTCTTATGTTCTCTGCCTTTCCAGTGGAGGACTAAATTCAGGAAAGCCATGAATAAGGCTGATAATGACGCTAGTACGAGGGCTATTGATTCACTTATTAATTATGAGGTCAGCATTTCATTCACTAATACCAATTACTTTAATTGATTTATGCTGATTTTATCTTCAATTTGGTTATCACTATGGGATTGATTTTTTTCTTTTATTGTATTACAGACGGTCAAATATTTCAATAATGAAGTTCATGAAACTGATCATTATGACATGTACCTAAAGAGTAAGTAATCGGTTCTTTGGTCAAAAGAGATCGAGTTCTGTAGCAACTTTTAAAAAATCTTGGCAATGTCATTATTGGAGAAAACTTACCAAATCCCCACACTGAGTTGATGTATGACCTAAATACAGCTTAAGAATCTTCAGCTTAGAAAACTCATCCTTTTTTTTTTCTTTGCAGGGTATGAGGATGCTGCTCAGAAAAGCGAACAGAGTCTTGCTTTGTTGAACTTTGGTCAAACCGCTATATTTAGTACTGCTCTTTCAACAGCAATGGTTTTGTGTTCTCATGGGATCATGAATGGCACAATGACTGTTGGTGATTTGGTAAAATTACATCAAATTAAATTCTATGTCGAGGGTAGCTTTTCTTCGTTGAAGTTTTTATTAGCTCTTTAATGCATGTGTTTTGCTTTTATATTGAGGATCACATCCTCCGGTGATCTTTGTGAATTTTGTGATTAGTTTATTTTTGATTTAATGTATTTGTTGTTTTGTTTATATACAATAAAGTAAAATACAAAAATTGTGTCCATATTTAATAACCATGACCTGGATTATGATCTAACTTAATATGCAGGTGATGGTAAATGGGCTTCTCTTCCAACTATCTCTTCCACTCTATTTCCTTGGTGGTGTTTATCGTGCAACTATACAAAGCCTAATCGACATGAAAGCTATGTTCCAGTTACTTGAGGTATCCTCCACATTAAACTTTAAAAAGTTATTTCTCTTAAAATTCTAAATGTGTATGCTTATGGAGTTTTCTTTCTTTCACCTGAGTATGCAGTTGTGTGTGTGAATATGGTATACATATATTATTAAATGTAAGTGTTAGCCGTTAGGTAGTTCCACCCAATTATTTGCTACTCGATTTTTTCGTTAATCGGAATTTTGAAATAATTAGGTTGGATTAGGGTGCTAGGTTGTAATATATATTCATAGGAGGAAGGGATTAGAGGGAGTGGTCTCGTCATTTTGGAGATAATTATTGCCTTGGTGATAGGGAACTGCAGACTTTCGAAGTTCAACAAATTTGTTGGAAAAAAATACCAGATTTCTCACAATGCTAGTATCTGAGCTTCCATTATAGGAGTTTTTCATGGTTCACACCTACATAAAGTCAAGAATGGAGTGACTGGATAGTTGGCCGAAACTATGTAGTCAGTCCTGGAGAAAATCCAGGATCGCGCCGTTTTTGGCTGTGATTGACTACCTTGGCTGAAAATTCAAAAGAGAATAGATCGAGAACGGTGCAGACAAAAGAAGATAGACAAATTTCTTAAAATTTGGGTTGGACCTAATTCAACCACAAAAAAAACAAACTCATGTAGTAATGACTGTCAAAGCCTTGTAAGAACTGCTTTTGCCATGTCGCTAGTCAACGTGGGATCTCAACTCTACTCCTCATTTGTAGGACCACATTTGGAGCAGGGACAAATGTCGGTGGAAATGGAATAACGAAGATCACAACACATTGTCTCACACCTAGGATTGGACGTTTAGAGTGCAGTCATACGTGAGCTACCCACTAATAGATCTGTTTGAGGCTTTCATATCATTTTAAAATTTGGAATGGGAACTTAACCCCAAAAGCATCCTAAAATATGTGAGGATCGCCAAAGCCTTATAAGACTACTTTGGTCATATATACTTTAATGTGGGATCTCAACATAGCCGCCCTTCACGCCTAGGATGACATCTAAAGCATGGACAGAAGCATGATGGAGGCTAATGTGAAATAATGAGGTGCCGCAAAACCTAGGAAATTGGTTGAGTGAGATTAACACTTTATGAAGATGGAGTGTACTATACAAGGGAACCAAATTCAATCTAAAAAATGAGTGTATTAAGGAGAATTTTCATGTATGTCTCTTATCTGAAAATCCCTTTTTATCAATAGGCAGAATATCATTCATTGAATTATTTAACTGAATTGGTCCTTTTTCTTCCAAGCTTATATGTTCAATATATTAATTAGTTGGTTTAGTTCTTTCTACTAGTGATGATATTTCTACATTCTAATGAGCTTCCGGGAGTACTTTCATAGAGATACTTTCTCTATCACTATGTTCATGATGCAAATTCTCAGAAATTAAATATTATTATTCACTGTTATTTCTGATACACACCTATGTTAGAATTATACAAAGACAGCCTAGGTAGAAAAGGAAACATGCTGATTTTGGATCCCATAACATTTGGGGTTTCCTAGGCCGGAATCAGTTATCAAAGGTGTCAATTTTATGACGGGATCTGTTACCGAGTATATAATATTTTCTAATATAGACTGCAGTCTGACCTGTGTCAGATTGCAATTTTCCTCAAATTTTGGCCTTCATTTATTCGAATAGATGCTGTGTATGTGATCATATTTACTGGCAATTGTCATTTCCTGCATCACTTTGAGATATTGCATGCCATTCCTAATATTGTGACAGGAAAAAGCAGACATTAAGGATAAAGAAAATGCAAAGCCTCTAAGGTTTAATGGGGGAAAAATCCAATTTGAGAATGTACATTTTAGGTATGTGATTATCCCTTCACTCCATAATAATGCCACCATTCCTTTAGTTTACTTTTGGCCATCAAATAGGATCTGCTTGATTTGCTTAAAAATTTGGTACTTGAAAAAGGACAAATTTTTTGTTTCATGTTTAATTTTAAGATTGTTATGGGACAATTTGAATCTAGAAATGAGATACTATTATAATTTTGTTACTCCAACGAACTATGAGACAACTTCTTGTCCCAATGTAAACACTACTTAAAATAAAAAATATACTGTTTTAAAATATTCAACAGTCATATCAAACCAAATTCTTAATTCGCAATCTTTATGTTTTTTCTTCTCTCTTTATCTAAAAAACTCCACAATTTCAATAAGAATTAACAAAAATATGATAGTTATGAATTGAGTTTATGTAACTACGGCACTTAAGGTAAGGTAACTGTTATCCTTGTATTTATATTTATGTACTCTATAATATTCGCTAGGTCTGTACGTAGTTCAAACACACAAATTCACTTGTGCTTCCTCGTTTTCTTACTTCGCAACTGGTCAAATAGAGATGTTGAATTAACACGCAAATTCGCTAGCTGCCTTATAATACAAATATAACTGTTCTACACATGTTGAAGTTGATACTTTGAACAATTCATTTCCTAATAGACATGGAAATTTGTATTTGATAAAATGTTATTTGCTATATTGAAAAGCTAACAGCTGATCAAATATAACTTTGTGTTTTGACTAATATTTTTGTGATTATAAATTGATTCATGCTTCAGTTACCTCACAGAAAGAAAGATACTAGATGGAATATCACTAGTTGTGCCAGCTGGTAAAAGTGTTGCAATTGTTGGGACTAGTGGAAGTGGTAAGCATCACCATGATGAAATTTCCTACTTGCACAGCTGTTGTTCGAAACTTTTTTCCGCTGCCTATGGTCGGAATTTTTTTTTGTTCCATGGCTATATTTTTACCCTTTTAGCACTATATCACTAATGATTTTTACCCTTTTAGCCACCCCAATCACAAACAAAGTTGCGCCACTGTTTCCCTTTATTTTTCATTAGAATTTTTTTGAGGCTTTCATTATTGTTTCACCTTTTCTTGGTAACTTCGTTGAATAATGGATATTGCCATTGTGACTGCTAAGACACGGACTAGATATCTGATGGAAGATCATGGATGAAAATCCATCCATGTGTCATGCTTTTGCATTGAAGTTTAATATTTATCAGATCTTGTGTAAGATACTGACTTCTGAAACATGATATGTATCGGTATTCAAATTTGGATATTGTTTTCTGTTTTATTTTCTGGCTTGTGAATAGTCTATGCTACTATTGTGCTTATTTCTGACATTTCATATTCATACATGATTGACAGGAAAATCAACCCTTCTCAGAATGCTATTCAGATTTTTTGATCCCCATTCTGGAAGTGTAAGAAATGATATACTTTATTAAGCTTAAGCTATATTTCCATGCTATATATGACATTTGATGTTTACTGTCCTATTTGGATCGATGGTCATTAGATTTTATACATCTGTACTATATGGCTCTATAGATGTGTGCATCAGTAATTTATTTTGCAAGTAGAGTGTCTTAAATCATTATGGCTAATACTAGAGTCCAACGCCGTGGTTTGATACATGTAATTGACTTTGCTGAATGACTAGTTTAAAGATTGGTAGTTGCCTTTTATATTTAAGGTGCTCTTTGCTTCTCTCAAATTCTCATTTGCAACTTGCTCTCTACAGATAAAGATAGACGATCAAGATATTCGGGATGTATCCCTTGAGAGTTTACGGAAGTCTATTGGTGTTGTTCCACAAGATACCGTAAGTAAACAAAGCATCTATTTCTAGAATAACATATTTCTTCCCTTGCTAGGTCTTGCAAGTTGTGAAACCTGAGTGATTATGTGTAGGTACTTTTCAATGATACCATATTTCATAACATTCACTATGGTCGGCTTTCAGCAACAGAAGAGGAGGTACCTTTTGTACTGCTATACCTTTGTTTGCTTCTTCACTTTACAAATTTCCTTTGTTAGGTTCCATCATGTTCTTAGCTTATTAATTGCTGTATGCTTACAGGTCTATGAAGCCGCCCGGAAAGCAGCAATCCATGACACTATCACGAGTTTTCCTGAAAAATACTCCACTGTTGTGGGAGAACGAGGGCTAAAGGTGATGATACCACTATTTATTTTGGATAATGTTTTTCAGTATCGTGATATTTTGTTTAGGGCACATATGGTTTTGTTATTATAAATCTCAGGAGAAGCATCCATAGTATGGATGTATGTAAGAGAAAATCGTGTGTATTATCATATATAATATCTGATCTAAAATATGCAATTTTATTGGCATGCCATTGGTGTGATGGTTGTAGTTTGAACAGTTGTAACCTGTTGTGAACAAGCACTTGGAGAATCTTCCCTTAAATTCTCCACCGAGTATTCCATACTATTCGGTGTGGAACGTTGGCACTCCTTGACACCCAAGTCCTTATCAACATGCTTGTGGGGAAAGAGAGGAACACAGACCTCTGGGTCCCCTCCTCCCTAATGTAATACTGTAAACCAAATTTTATGATGATAATCTCTCAAATTTTCATGGACTATGCATTTTTTAACAGTTAAGTGGTGGTGAGAAACAACGTGTTTCCCTTGCTCGAGCATTCTTAAAATCACCTGCAATACTGTAAGTATTCTGATCATATATATTCTGGGGCACATTTTTGTGTGGTGCTTTCCTATGTTAGATTACAAGTGTGTGTTACCATTTTGATAGAGGAGTCATTTTTTGAAGTTAATACACACACACACACACACATGTTTCATTAGTCCAATTTCTTTTAACTGTTGTGTCTTGCTCGTAGGTTGTGTGATGAAGCTACAAGTGCTCTAGACAGCACAACAGAAGCAGAGATTTTAAGTGCATTGAAGTCAGTATCAACTAATCGAACTTCCATATTCATTGCTCACAGGCTCACCACTGCAATGCAGTGTGATGAGGTAAGCTCTCTATCTAAATTAACATCCTTTAACAGTTCTCAATTTTGTAGACTATATACCAGTGTTTAACTGTTTATTTACAAAATTTATGATATTTTTACTACATATTTTAGTAAAGTTGAATAAGTTATTCCAGAACACATATAACTGGTTTTGTTTCGATATGTCGGACCCATCTTCACTGTTAGGCAAGACACCATCATAAAAATTCATCACATAACAATAGATTTATGATAAAACGTTCTACTTAGTTCAGATGTTCCTTATGCCATTGCATGACTTATATCAAAAGATTTATTTTTTGTTTGGCAATATTCAGATCATTGTTTTGGAAAATGGAAAGGTGGTTGAGCATGGACCACATGAAGTGCTCTTAGCAAATGCAGGAAGATATGCACAGCTTTGGGGACAACAAAATAATACTATTGATGTAATTGATACAGCCATCAAGGTGGGAGCATAAAGATAACAGAAAGTGTATTCCTTGCTCTTCAAGAAAGAGGAAGAACATCACACAATGTTAATAGCACGTGTATTTAAGACCATTGTTTAGTGATACCGTGTCAGTTGCAAGATCTCTTCAGCACAAGTATCACATTCCTTATCGTTGGGTTATCACATCGATTTGCTATAAAGGCGTATTTGATAAATTCGTACATAATTTATTGGTGTTCAAAGGCACACATCAGTGTTAGATAAACGAAGTTGAGTCGTCTTTCCGTGGACAGCAAGATTCTGTATTGTTTATATGTAGATTATAAATTGTATTATTGCATATATACTAAAGCACTTCTAAATAACAAGAAGTGCTTCCTTGTATACGGAGTGCTAGACTGATCAGTAACAGGTATACTGCTTATTTTGCAGCTGATTTTTTACATTATTGTAGAGTGGTATAATTCAATAATCTTATTCCAGAAAAAGATAGATTGTTCTCTTTCCTCATAAAGAAGTGGTTCTTATATATGAAAAACCCATTTCTAACGTTTGATGTAAAATTAGATTATATGAAAATAAAGAAAAAGAGACAAAAAGTTATTAATATTCATGAACCTAGTCTCAACTAGGGCCTATTTGGCAAGGTCAAGAAACGAGCTTATAGCTTATAAGCTCGTCTAGCTAAAAAAAAATTGAACAAGCAAAAATGGATTATATTAACACTGCAATAGTAGTTTCCATAGCACAAGGTGTGCCGAAAAGACCACTGGAAAATATGCAGTTCACAAAATCTATCCAATGCCTAAACATGACAAAGGACTAGACCACCACGTGTATTCACTATAAACAAAAATAGGCTTTTTGGCTTTCAACCACCACAAAGAGTGATATTTTACTTTGTCTAGTAGCTGCACTAAAGAGCATTCTTTCTGTTTAAATAATCTAGCATTTCTTTCGTTCCATAAAACCCAAACAGTAAAAAGCCAAAAAAGCTGCAAAAAGGACCTCCGCGATTTCAAACCACCTGTATAATTAGTAAACTAAATAAAGTGGTCAGAAATGTCATTATGGTCTACACCATCGAAACCAATCCAGGACCACACTAAAGGCCACAGTGGCCCGAAGCACGAGCACAACATAAACAAATGACGAGCATCCTCCACCTGGCCACATCCAGAAACACACTGACACACCTCTGCATCAATAAAACCGTTTGGTAACAATCTTTTCATAATGAGCTTATAGTTTATTTCTTGAGCTTATAACTTATTTTTCAGACACTATTTCAAATAGTGTTTGAACTTATACCTTATCATTTTTTTACCATATTTACCCTTGTTGTTTTATCTAAAATCCATTTATATCCTTTATAACTTAATAAAATAAATATGCATTAAATGACAACGTTACTCCAATTATATTATTCTGGGAACATATATAATTGTTAGGATTTTTATTTTTTATGGGGTATATAATTATTACGAGTATCTTACTTTATATTTTTTTTGTTTTATCAACAAAAAAAACAGTTTTTTAAGATTTTCTTTTGATATTATTATATATAACCATAGTTTTAAAAATCAGACCAATCATCGACCCGACAAGATCATGGGGTCAAGGATTTATTGGTCGAACCGCGAGATCACTAGTTAAACTGCATAAAATCGGATGACTCGGTTGCATAACTCAGTGTCTATGACAAAATTGTGTAGGTATTAAGTTGGGTTGAACTCGATAATCCAATCACTAAAACACTTCATGATCTAAAAATGACAAAAAAATTCAAATTACTATAGTTTTACAGGAATCTAAGTTATTGAAGGAAAAAAAAGAAGATTATCTCATGAGAGTCATGAGCCGTTCAAGCCATTGATTTAACAGGAGAGAGAATATAAAAGTTAGAGAAGTTGAAATTAAAAATGAGGATAAACGGGTTTTAGGGTGGAGATCTCTTCAACTGAGAAAACATGAGACAACAAAATTTAAGAGAATGTCCTTTGAACAGAGCCTCTAGGTTATTTTTTTAACGAATGACATTATGCATCATTTAAAAAATACATAAAAGAAAAAAATGTCTTGGAAATACAAGTAAAATATTTGTCAAAGTTATAATTACATTTTTTTTTATGCAACATCATTCCAACAATGGATTGGTCATAATGATAAGGGACTTAAACCCCTTAAACATGTGGTCAGAAGTTCGATTACAGAGATTACTCACTGTTAAGCGGCGGTGAAAACTTCATATCAATCTCAAGGTCAACAAAAAAAAGACCAAAAGTACATCTTAATGGCCATAATAATAACTTATTAATTAAAGGGTACGATTAAACAAGAAGACATAACAAACTTCATGGTTTTTAGCCAGCCAAACAAGAACAGATCCAACGAAAATAATCTCAAATTTGGCCAAAACACAAGCAACCAAATTTGAGACTATAAAATACTGAAATGTAAACTAAAAGTTCAAGTAACAAAATCCAACAGTCTTTTAAATTTTCATAATTAATTCAATAAAACCATAACAAACCTACCTAGATCTTAAGATCCAAATCAAGCTCTTCAATGTCACCATATTGTTGTCTACTTGCACTCCCTCCATCTTTCTCTTTTCCTTTCCCTTTCACTTCCTCTTCTGATTGATTCATATTTCCTCTCATTACATTGCTGCTTGAAGGATAAAACTCTTGAGGAATAGGACCAGATTCTGATGACATGGAATGTTTCAACATAGGAAATGGTCCCATAGGATTCACTAGACCAAGCTTCATTTGCAAGTCACTGTAACCATTTATAGGAAAAGTGCTAAAGTGTTGTTGGGCTTGGAATAATCCCTTCTCATTAGTCTGATTGAAGGAAATTATTGATGGACTCGCAAATCCTTCAAAAATTCCATGTTGATTTGTTTGTGAGGTGAAAGAGGTGCTTGGATTAGCCCTTCTTGCAAAGTTTGCATCTTGTAATGGAAAAATTCTTATTTGACTTGAACCTGCACCATCACCAACTACATCCTTTGAACTCGAAGCCACATTTTTGTCCACAAATATCGGTATCAAAGCCGAGGTGTTGTGTTGTCTCCCACCACCTAATTGCAAGACACATTTTTCATGCTCAAAAGGCAGTTGCAGAAAAGACAATTTAACATTTTACGAAACCACATCACATGGACAATCCCTCCAAGTGTGATATGGTTACAGATAAGCTAGGGTTTGGAATATTACCGTTTGTGTTACTTTCTCTATTGTCTTGGTAGCTTAAAAGAGAAGTAACGTGAGTCAAGTTTTCTTGCCTAGGAAGAAAACTTCCTGATGCTAGTGCATTAGGTTGAGTGTCGGAAACATTGTTCGAGGCGTATGATGATGAATCGCCCAAACAAAGCATCAAACATTGTTCATTATCAAGTCTTGTGGCTGCCTCTGCTAAATCTGCTAAAGATGGTCCAACTACTTGAGGAGTGATCCTCGGTTCTGGAACAACTGGAATGATGTTTGTTGTTGGACATTCAAGTTCTGTGTTAGGAGTGCCATTGTTGTTTTCTGTATGAAGGAAGAATGGAAAAAATAATAGTTATTTACTATAAATCATTTCAATCATCACTACTAGAAATGATTTAATTATCGATTAAATTTATAGACAAAACAAATGAATTTGATCTCCAATTTTGAGTTTTCTAAATGTTAGAGAATGAATTAGAGACAAGTTTCATGAATTTAGATTTTTATCTATCATAAATTTTTAGAATTTAGTAAATATAAGACATTGATAGTTTAGAGAACTCCATTGCTAAGTCTGGCCTAATCAAATTATGGATGACATATGTAAGGATAGAACTATTATTAAGTTTACCATAAATGTTTTTCAAACACAAAAAGAGACAAATGGGTTGTATAAAGATCCGTTTCCCCCTTCCTAAATAATTTTTCTCTCTTCCCTCAATTTTTTTTTCTTCCCTCTCCTCGAGCCACATCAACACTTATGCAGATTGCATGGTATACGGTGTTTATGCATGGTGTCGTTTTTTGCGTATTTAAATAATAATACAACTCTAAGTTTAAATATGGCAAGTTCAAATCTGTTTAAGTAAGGAGTAAAATTATTTACCTGGAGGAAGAATGTGACGAAACCTTGCATGGCCTATGATTTTAGGTGATTCAACTTGAGGTATTATACTTGATGCTGCTAATGGTGCATTTGTGGGTAAAGATTCCGAATGAAAACGCTGAAGGTCATCGACACTTATATCTTCAAAAACCCTTATTGCAACACTTTGTATAGCTTCAGCCTGTTGTTAGAAATTATGGCGTACAAAATAGTATACATTATTTTAATTGAAGCTTATAAGTAAACTAATATTCTCAAAACATGGCTTGGTATTAATTTGGTCATACCACTTGGTAAGGTCTTGAGTGTTTGTCATTAGCATACATAGCGTTGAAGCACAGTAGATACACATCAAACTACACATCATTCAAAGAGATGAAGATTCAGTTCAAAGTATTTTACAAATCAATATTAATGAGATGGTGAGAAATATAT
>Ga0228711_1004348_pt1 | contig 21814 bp, 10 predicted proteins | sample MedpolnodulmetaG_2_FD_177996 | JGI IMG/M metagenome (GOLD analysis project Ga0228711, IMG submission 177996) | Root nodule microbial communities from Medicago polymorpha collected in Santa Monica, California, United States - brown nodules | ecosystem: Host-associated > Plants > Roots > Nodule...
CAAATATAGCAATCTCTCTCCATTTAAGCATATGGTGTTACAACCAATCATATAAAACCATCCAAAAAGGATTAAAAAAATTACGAAAGGCAAAGATAACAAATCAATGCATAGAAACCATAAAATAAAACAACAACAAAAAAAAATCAAAATTTGCAAATTGCTACTTAAGAGAGCTCTCCGCTTCATAGATTCATTTGTGAGCACCTTCTGTACTCTTTACTACGTCAGCAGCCTCTTGTGCCTTTGCCTTCATTTGCTGACCAGCCTACGACAACAAACAGTTTCATCAGTTACCCGATTTGATAATTTAAGAATGAACATTTACATGCTTTTTACTGTAAATATTTTTCATTAAATTATACTTCTCCATAATCTTGAGAAACACACGTTTCTTTTTATCGCAAATGTTAGTAATTGTTACAAATGTTAGTGGAGGACACAAATCTCCAACGCCGTCTCTCTCCAACCTTATGTTCCTCTGGACTATCATTGATTATCGCTGTGGTATCAATATGTAAGATTGAAAGTGTGTTCGATGTTCGACATATATCAATGTCTAACATGACACATCACACATGTAGTTAGTCATATTGAATCACTTTCGTTTTTTTATATTTTAAATTGTTATTGTTGTCTGCGAGTCATGAGTGACATGTCTGGTGTTTATGTCTAAACTCTTGATAAGATTCAATTAATATAACTAAATTGTTTAGTTAAATGTTCAAACCTCTTGGCAAGACTCTTTGGCAGATTGAGCAGCATTGCTCGCCTTGTCCATCATGTTGTTTCCTTTTTCCTAAATCAGCAATAACATTATATCAAACTATCATGTTTCAATAATTTAAAATATATATCTACATATACAAAATTAAAAAGAGCATTAATATATATATCCAATGCATAATGTTGGGACTAAAAGCTCACCTGAGCTTGTCCCGCAGCTTGGCCGGCTTGATGGCTTGTATTCTGGGATTGATTCATCTTTATTTTCTCTTTTATGATCTTGAAAAAAAGAACGTATAACTCAAAGTGCTACTTTGCTTGGTGAATATAATTCATAAGTACTCTGTGTGTGGTGCATATATATAGTTTTTAGATTCAGGAGCTAAGTGACACATGTAATTATATACACCATTTATATGCTTAAGGTTGGGCTAAAGACCAGGGCATTTTGTACATGCCTGTGAAATTGACTGTCATTAAAATCATCCTACTGAAAATAGAAAGTATCATATTATCCAATCCTCCAAGGTGTTAAAGAAGAAAATAGAAGTATCAAATTAACTATAACATATAAAATTCATTATGTCTACGTGATCGGTTGGTAGGAAACTTAAGTATCTGTGCGCCCTAAGACCCTTAACATAAACTTTAGATAGAATAATGAATTTTCGAGTGACTCGTTTATAAATTGCTTATTGTTACTATAAGGCTTGTTCACATTGAAATAAACAAGCATGCCAATATTTTTTTTTAGGAACATGCCAATTATTTTTTTAATTAATTATCAAGGTATAGGATAGTATACCTCTAAAAAGAAGGTATAGGATAGTGTAATTTTTTGTAATAAAAGAGAAGATAACGTAACTTATCTAAAATATCTTCAGTTGACTAGAATATTTGTTTTCTTTGCCTGGAGTTGTGAGCAAAGTGATGCTTTCAGTTGGTTGATAATTGATATAACATCTCTCTTTATTTATTTTTTGTCGTGAACATATATCAATCTATGTTATATTTTATTTGTCTAAAATATGGCTATCATCTTACTTTGTGGAATACAATTTTTAGTTACTGTTTTGCCAAGAATAACTTCTCTCTTTTAAGTTAGCATTGGTGCACCAGCTCTTTTTAGTTACTTGTGTGATCAATTATCACTGAAGTTTCTTGAGAAAAACTTCTGCCATGTAACAACTATCATTGTCAATCATTTTTCTCTCATTTTTACAAGTTGTACGTCAACTAAAATGAACCCTGGTGAACCTTTTTCTCTCTACACACTACTACAAAATATGGAAAAAATAGCGCCCCTTTAATAGCACTTTTAACACTAAAGCGCTACATATAGAAACACGGAGGCTATAGATAGCACTTTTTATAAAAAGCGCTACCTTTGATACTAACTTTAAATAGCGCTTTATTTAGAAAACGTCATCATATGTTCATTACAAAATAATAAATACAAAAAAAAAATCTGGATTAATTGCATATGGCGCTCATTATAGGAAGCGCTACTAATGGCAATACCTAAAATGGCGTTTAGAAAGCGCTATTGTATGTTAAATAAAAATAGCGTTCAATATTTTAAAAAAGCGCTAGGTATCAATTGATTTTATTTAGCCTAGTGGTAAACCTCGTTATCATTTGACATGATGTCCCTGGTTCGATCCCCCGCAGAAATATGTGATATTTTTTATTTTTAACGCGTTTTTTTTTTACGGATTAAGTTTTTTATTTTTTTTAAAACGTTGATTTTTTTAATATTTTTTACGGATTAAATAACATTGTATACTAATAAAAACGTGTTTTCCTTCTTCAACTCAATCGTGATTTTCATAACCACCATCAGTATCACTCAATTGTTCCAAAACCCTTCTCATTCCGACGATCTTTCTTCTTCTTCATACCGCACAAGGATTTTGCCACATATATGTTTTTCCCTTTTATGCTTTTGTGACTAATTTTAGGGTTTCTCTTCTTCATCAATTGATTCAATCACCGATTTTAGGGTTTCTCTTTTTCATCAATCGATTCAATCACTGATTCTGCAGTGATTATTAGTTGTGTTGAAAAGAAAAAAAGAGATGTTGCTGCAGGTAAGTACAACCTATAATTACTTGATTTTTATTTTAACGAATGTTACGGTGCAAGTGTTTGTGATCTCTTTCTAGCACGTGACTCTGAAGAATGTGCAGATGAAATAAAACTATGAATTTCAACTTTTTCTATTATTGTGTTGTTACTAAGATCCATCGTTTGTTGCTAATTCATCGTAGACCATTTCTTTGTTATTTTTGTCCCTTTTTATTTGGTCTCTACAAAGCACGAGACTTGAGAAAACAAGGAAGTGGGTAGCTAGCTAGTTTGCATAAACCAATTACAATGTGAGAACTTGGCCTTTCACTGTGATTTGATAAATTGCTATTTTTAATTTTAATTTTTATAATGGAAATTAATAGTTATTTAGGTGATTAAAGTTTGATGGTTAATGGTTAGTTTAAATTTTGCTTAGGTCTCACCTATCAAGTACGTACACTTGTCGAATTAGGTGTGTTTCGGTGGAGACACTCCTTGAATTAGATGTATTTCAGTGTCGTACACGCGTCAGTATCGACGCCGACACAACATGACATATTTGGTTACACTTGTGTCATTTTTTAAAATATTATTGGTGTTAACGTGACAATTTCAGTGTTGTATTTTGTGTTCGTGTTTATGCAGGTGTTTCCTAAGGTTTGGATCTGAATTGTAAAAGTTATTATATTTGTGACAATTGCAAGTTACTTAATATGTATATTTGTAGTTGGTATTATCAAGGATTACTTGTACTTGTATTAGTAATTATTGACTGTGTGGTACTTATTTGGACTATACATTCCTGACTTTTATGATATATATATATATATATATATATATGCATATATTTTTTATGATATGATTAAGTTTTATTTGATAAATAATAGTCTCAATTATAATGTGCCAAAATTATATATATTTCCCTTTAAATTTCTGACTTTATATATATATATATATATATATATATATATATTACTTTAAATTAATAAAAAACACTATATGCAAAGGAAAAAAAATTGACAAAAAAATAAAAATAAAATAAATGCTTCTCCTAGCGCTTTTTTCCTTTATAAAGCGTTATCTAAACATATCGTTACATAGCGCTTTTAAAACAAAAACGCTGTTTTTAAACCTGTCTTAGCTGGCGTTTATTTTTGAAAGCACTATTTAAAGAGAACCTTTACTAGCGCTTTTGGACATAAAACGTTATATAAACTCTGCTTTAGCTAGCGCTTTATAAAAAAAAAGCGCTATATTACCTTTACCAACGCCATTTACAGTAGCGCTTCAAAAGCGCTAACTAAAGCAAAAAAAAAACGCTATATAAACCCATTTTTGCAGTAGTGACAGTAGATGCCTAATCTGTTCTTATGGTTATTTGTTGAATTATAGTACAACAAATAGCAAATTCTAGTCAAATCCCCTACTCATGTTTCACCTTATATTTGAAATTCATTACATCTCAAAAACTTGTCTGGAGTAACTATATTTATTGTTTATTACAAGCAACTAAAAAGAAGTTATTGACCAAACCAAATCTACATTTTGTTTGCTCTGCTGGCTATTTTTACACATTCCATTAAAAAATTTATGGAAAATGTGGATATGTACGTAATAACAAAATGAGTAAGTAAAACCAAGGGGGTAAAGATCAATATACTCTTTGAATAAGTGAAATAAATAATGATAATAGTGGTAATGCTAATACAGCAACCGTGGCATTTTAATGGTGAGAAAGAAAGAAGGAACTAATATAATACCTGCGCGAGAAAGAAAATTATTTAAGGAAGCTTTGTTCATAGATGTTTGAGACAAAATTGGTACATGAAGTTTTGTGTTCCCAGAAAGAAAAAGAAAAGGTTACGTTTCAGATGATGAATGTTGGAGAGAAAATTGTGAAAGCAGTTAATGATTTGATTTTGTTTTGATTAAAAAAATAATTAATTTATTTATTGAAATAATAATTTGTATAATTTTTGGGGGTCAAATTGAATAGAGAAGTGTACCAAAACTCTTTCCCTTAAGTCAATCTTTAATAATGCTGACATGGATCATTTAATTAAAATGGCGCTCTTCTATTGGTTAAACATTTGAGAGTACCAAAACACTCAATTTTGTTTGGAGTACGATAGAAATTGCCTTTGTTCTACCTTCGAATTAGAATTTTTCTATATTTGTGTCGTATTCTTCACCGTCAAGGCTCCACACTGTATAGGTATATGTCCATCTCACCGAACGGGCCCACAAGGTCATCCATCCATCCAATCCAAAGAAAAAAGTGTTCTCATCATCCAATCAAACTTGTTTTTATAATGGTGGCTACATATCTTCATTTAATTCAGAGACATGTTGGCTGAAAAGTGTATCATCTCATCCAATCAAACTTGTTTTAGAAAAAGTCTTACTACTAAAAGAAAGATACATTGAATTAACAGTTGCCAGTTCTTTCAAAAGGCAAGTGGGATAGCTAATACCGAAATACTTTTTGACAACTATTTAAACAATTCTCTCTCATATACACATTTGTTTTTTATTCTCTCTTTTTCTTTCCCTCTTCATTGTTTTGGTCCAATCACAAAAGGAGAAAATTGATTGTCATCAAAGTTGTCTAATTTTAATTATACAGATATCACTCCTCTTATTATTAGCATACACGCCAAAAGGGATTAATTAGAAGGGCCGTTGGGTGCATGTGTTAGCATATTTCACACGCTTAGGTGATAGCTGTTTGATGTTTCAGTATTTGAACTGCATTATTACTTACTAGTGACATTGTATTTTTAAAGCAGATCCATTTGCAAGTTCTTCATCCATACTCATTATCATTTCATTTCCTCAAGACTTTAAAATTAGATAATTATCCATTTGACTATCAAATTAATTATCATTTGTGAATATTATATTGGTCCGAGCGGATCTGAACTCAGATCCTTTATACAAGTTTTGGATTCAAATTTTGTGGATGAAAAAACTTGATTGAAAGGAGAGACTCTACTAAATATGGTCAGACAAATTTTAAAGTGAAGATTAGTCATTCATAAAATCGGTAACACAGTTACTGAAAAAATAATTTTAATTATCATCAGTCAACTGATTTCATTTCCAAAAAAGGACTTTTAAAACCCCACTTGTCAATTTGACTAGTATTAAATATTATCAATTGTCAAACCCCACTTGTCCAATGTGCACAAAAATTAACACATACTCACATGCATATAATACCCACCTACACATCTCTATTATTCACTGTATCTCTTTCATTTTGTTTCATTTAGCATCTACACAAATTGAGAAGCAGAGTGAGAAAGATATGGGTGCTTGTTATTCTTGCAACACATCCTCTATATTGAAAAATAATATCAGAGTGATTCACCTCAATGGTTTTGTAGAAGATTTCGATCAACCAATTTCAGCAAGCCAGGTTATTGGAAATCCACCAAACTACTTTGTTTGTACCTCAATTCAGCTTCTTTCCTCATCCTACAATCCATTGAAAGGAGATAGTCAACTCCAACCTGGTCAACTATATTTCATGCTACCATACTCAATACTTGAAGATGGTTTTTCTCCTGTTGATTTGGCTTGCTTAGCTAAGAGACTCACTGCAAAATCCAAAACCAAGAAGCCATGTGATTACAATAAGTCTCCAACTGCTATTCCTTTACCAAGCCAAACAATTCCTTGGAGTTCTCCTTCAAGGAGTCCTTGTAGAGTTGGTGCACAAGAGAAAATTGGTATGAGTGGTGGAAGAAGCCGTTGTAGAATGCAATCTTGGAAACCTATCTTGGATACTATTAAAGAGAAACCATTCAACAGAAGAAGTGAATCAGATTTGCAAGAAAAAATTATTAATATTTGGTAGACATGTATGTGTGTATTATTATTGATTATAAGAATATGTTTTAGAATTGCTTTTGTATCTGATTTTCATTAAGCTGTATATATTTTTTTGATATGCCTAAAGCTGTGTTTACCATTGTCATTGCTCATCAAGGACATAATAATTTCATATGCAAAATCATATTACAAAATTTGGAAGTGAGGTATGCTTTTACCTAGATCATTGTTTGTGTTTGGATCTCTTACCGGAACCCCACACACCGTGCAACAGCTGTACGACCGTTGGATCAAAGTTAAAAACAATATCTTTGATGCAACGGCTATGCAGCCACAACTACAGCGGATCCAAGGCAATTTTTTGGTCATGGCTTTAAATTGAGGTCTGCAACCGCAATTGCGATCATAATATAAAGGTTTTTGATACAATTTTGGTCACGTATCGGTTGCATTTTTCCACATTTTGCTGTAAGATAAAGATTCACAGCGTGACCACAGCTGCAACTTCGACTGTGCGGTACCTTTGTTGTGAAGTCTTCGTTGAATGAGTTAAAGGTGAAAGAAAAAATAAACTTGGTCGACTCTAAAAAATATTAAGAGACCAAAAGTAAATTTTTCTTACTTAATTTAACACATCTCGTTCACTTATTTGGACATAACACAAAATTATATAGTATCATTTAATTCTTTTATTTGGGTGCTGAAATGACGTGACCAAACCTTATAATTAATGTCAGAGAGGTTGATTGCTTACTGTTAAAAGTTCAATGATATTTACAAACTTCTATTTGCAGTAAATCTAAATCACAATTGGTAATGTCTCTAATCATTCTATACAATGACTACAAAGATGGATATGCTATAGTTAATGCAGTTATCTAGGGGTGGGTAAACGGCAAGAGGTATGACAAGGGCCTATATGATCTAGCATATGTTAGGTCTAGATCGGACCAAACTTTTTCTTAAATAGAGAAAGTTAAAAATAAATACGTTTTTTAATTAAAATGAAAAGATAAAATTCAATGGGGATTCATGCTTTTTATTTTATCAAATCTTATCCGTTGCTTGAAAACAAAAAAAAGTTTAGGTGATGATTATATTTTCCAGTGATTATGTTTTAAATTAACAATAAATGCAAAAAAAAAAAGTTTAGGTGATGTTTTTTTTCTTCTAAAAATGTAAATTTGTTTTCAAATTTCGACGATTGAGTTGTAGTATAATGAAACATAATATAAAATTAAACTATGCATCTTCATTTAATTTAGAGACATGTTGGCATAAAAAAGTACTCCCTTCGATTTAAAAAAAAACATACTCTTTCAAATTTTATGTTTGAAAGTGCTTTGAAAAATATTGAAACATTCAAATATAAATAGTTATAGTAGATTTAATTTAAGAGTAAATTTAGAATAGTGATATCTATACTATATGTAAAATAACATCTTTCGGCTCTTTTGTGCTGACTTTTTCTCTTTGCAAAATGTCATCAATTTTCAGTACAAATAACACATCTAACAAATAGATAAGAATAAATTAAAAGATTAAAATAAAAGTGTAACAAATACAAATGTCCAATTTTTTTCTTTATCATTTAAAAAGTGTAACAAACTAGATGAATGTATATATACTTACTTTTTTATTAGAGGAATGCTAGCAACACACATTCTCTTTGATTGGTTAAAATTCATATGGGACCTACCAAACCATGTGCGTCCCATATACATTTGGTGGGTCTCATGTGAATATTAACCAATCAAAGAGAGTGTGTTGATAAGTGTGTGTTAGAATGTGTGTTGCTAGCATTTCTCTTTTCGTTATCCTAATTATATCCTTAAACATCAACTTTTTCTATAATAAAAATTAATGTTGGATCCTTCAAAAAAAAAATGTTGTTGGTGTCGTTAAAAACATAAGAATTTAGATTATATATTTTCTTATATTGTTGGTTCCGTTGAAATAGATAATCTTCATGGTTAGTTTAATTTGTTATAATTTGAAAGCAAAAATCATTTATTATTACTTTTAATCAAATTAAAATTAAAATTTCATAAAAAACACTGTTCATAATTTTTAAACGTTAACCCAAAATCTTTTCGCTAGTTAAATATAATAGTTATAGTAAAATTGTGCTTATATTTAATATTTAATAGCATGAGAATATTTATTTTTTTACTTATATATGAGAAAGTATCTCCTTTCAACTATATTTGTTTAAGGGTAATGTTATTCCATGCCCCCGAGGCACTGGTTAATGAGCAATAAATGAACAAATCCCTCTTGTTTTACCTTAATTAAAGTGAGAAATAAGTCAACTAATTAAAATAAGAAAAATGTGCATTCAATATTCTATCAAATTTCTTATTTTGTGATACAAGCATGGAATTTCTACACATTTGATGAATTTGTATTTCGTATTTTTTTTAGAGGTTGTATTTGATATTTTAGTTGGTTATGTTTTATCTTTGGAATTGTTAATTTATTTTATACTTTATTTTTATTGAATATGTTGTTAATTATGCATAGGCTTTCTGTGAATTGGTATGAGTAAAATCCACGTGAAGAACAAAAAATTGTTAAGAAACGAAAAGGATACATGAATGAAAATATGTAATGAAAAAGGAAATTTGACAGGGTATTAAATATAACGTTTTTTTATCTTAATTAGTTGACTTATTTATCACTTTAATTGAAGTAAAATAAGTATGATATGTTTATTTATTGCTCCTTAACCAGTGCATCTGGCACTGGTTAGCAACACCTTGTTTTAAAAAAAATGCCTTATTTAAAGATGCATTGAACAAGCAAAAATACTTATTGATACACTTAATAAAAGAGAAATGCTTAAGGAGAAATACTTTTTTTTTTTTAGGGAATTAAGGAGAAATACTTATTTCTATGATACATTGAATAAAGGAGAAATACTTATTTCAAAAGGCACAAGTGGAAAGCCCCATTATTTGCATTTTGTTTGTTTCTACTAGCAGAACAAAGTTGTTCGTACTCATTGATTAGAGGTTGTACTTTTCCTCACTGTTAGGTGTCATGTGTCAGCATTTGAAGTGCTAGTAACGTGTATTTTCCAAGCAAAACCATTTGCAAGTTATCCATTCATTTTAATTTCATTTCATAAAGACTTCAAAACCAGATACTCCATCCAATTGACTATCAAATAATTATCATTTGTCAACTGACTTAATTTCCAAAAAAGGTTTTTAAAACCCCCCACATGTCAATTTGGTTATCAAATTATCAATTGTCAAACCCCACTTGTTCTTATCTAAATGTGCAAAAACACACACTCACATGCATATACTGTAATACCTAGCTACACATCTCTATTATTCACCACATCTATCATTTAGCAATAGCATCAATATACACACCAACTCAGAAGCAAATTGAGAGAGATATGGGAGGCTGTTATTCTTGCCACACATCTTCTATATTCAAAAATAGTATAACTATAAGAATGCATTTTAGGATGTTTTAGAATTGCTTTTGTATCTAATTTTTCTACAACTGTTCTATGATGTAGAGGAAAGTTTCTCCCTCTAAGTCTAACTGTCCTTACGTCTTATTGCATAAATATTTTTCTCCTTGCTTGTGAAGGAATCCAATTTGAAAAGTCATGCTTGTGAAATCATATTATTTTTCTCCTTGTTAAGCTAAATGCAAATATTTTGAAAATTTCAGACTGACGTAAATTTTCCATATTTAGTCGCAGCTAATTGCATAACTAAACAATCGATCGATAACTATTATCAATCAAATAGAAACTAGGCTACATCATTGCATGTTTATTTCCTTAAAAAAAAAAAAAATCATTGCATGTTTATTTCTGACTTCACCATCCAAAGCCCATATTGGTCCATTTGACCAAAATAAAACAGTTAATATTTCATATATCCAAATACACTGTGAACTCTATGGTATTTATTGGTTTTGGATTTTTAAACTGTTGTATTTGGATTTCCAAATTCTATTATTTACGGAAGTTGTTACTAGGTTGAGTCACGACCAGGTCGCACGTATCGTGGCACTGCCCAAAATTATGCAAAGCAGACTATCAACCACGCCGCCTCCAGGATAAAACAAGTCAAACTACAACTGTGCGGTTAACTACTGCACTGTAGAAAACCGTTCGAGATTACACCTTCAAATATGCTACTAAGACCACTCTTTAATACTGAAACCACTTTAATATGGTATTGTTACCACTTTGTTATGGTGCTGAGACCACTCAAATATGGTGTTACCACCATTCTAACTTTAATTTCTCCAAAGTATCAATATGGCACTAGACCACTCAAATATGGTGATACCACCATTTCCACTTTTTAATTTATTCTCAATTAAAATATTGAAAGAATATTTATATACCGTTAAGATCATTCTTAATTTCGGCGGGACATTATTATTCCAAAAAGGGACTATGATCTTAATATTACTCTTTATTCCGAAGGGACTTATATTATCGAGCGGACTATGTTTTTAAGACCATTCTTAATTCCGAAGGGACATTAAACCGAAAAGGGACTATGGTCTTAAGAACACTCTTAATTTCGAAGGGACTGAAAAAAGGAGATGAAGAGAAGAAAGACTCATCGACACAAGTCAAGAAAGGAGAAGAGAGAAAGATTTCCCGACAACTCAATGAAACTCTTTGGTGTGTTTTTTGAACTAAGTGGAGTCCTCTGTTTATATAGAGATTCCGTAACTGTTTTAGCAAAAATTGCGACAACAGTTACTCTAATGGATAAGATTAAAATGGAGTTTATCCATTAATTAGTTCAACAACACTTGTGGATAGGATCAAAAGAAACAAATACAAAAAAGTGGAGGAAACAAACTATTGGATTTGAATGAAGGAAATGTAAGAAATTCAATTAAATTCTTATTCTTATCACAACCACCCTAAACTAAATTTATGGGAAGTGGTATTCTCGAATAAAAATAATAATTACTATTATTTTTATCATTATAAAGTATTTAAAATTAAGTTTGGTTTTTCCTATAAAAAAAAGTATTTAAAATTAAATACCGCAGTTTAAACACTACTAATGTGTGAGTTCTATTTTATGTGGGACCCTCACACTCTATGTTTTCAATTCACAAAAATTATATCAAAGTATAATTACTTGGTATTTAATCTTCTAATTTATTTTTCAACATCATACTAATGTTCCAACAGTATTTTAATAAAAAATGTGGATTAAAATAGTTTTGGTGAAAGAAAGAATACACTTGATTTGTTTTAGAAAAATTGAGAGAACAAAATCACACATAGGTGATAATAAAAAAAAAGTTAATATTTAGCTTTTGCACCAATTGGCCTGGTTGCTTGACAATCCAACATGCTTATCATATCAACTATTCTAACAAAAACACAAGTAGTCTATATAGTAAACAATCTCAATCATTAATTTAAGATGAAACTACCCAGACAACATCCAAATAAATAATTATAGGGTGGCAATAGGGGCATCTGAGACCCACTTTTGAATTGGTGAACAGTTCCAGCCATCTTCTTTGCTATGAGTCACTATAAAGTGTTTAGGAACCCAAGTTTCCCCTTTTGACTCTCTTTCTCTAAGGAGAATCCTTTGAGACTCCTCCACAGTGTTCTTTGCCTCTCTTGCTTTTCCCCAATTGTTGCTTATGATGGCTTGGCTTAACTCACCCCAAATAAGAGCTGATTCTGTTGGCCACACACTCTAAAAATAATACAACAGAATCAGAATCTCATATCAAACAACTCAACAAGACATTCATGCATGAACATTTTCATTTTCACATTTAAAAAAATGAAAAAGGATATATAGGATCATCTGAAAACATGCTTTAGTATTGAGCTACATATGCATGAAACATATAAAAATCTAACTGCTTTTTATTTATTACCTCTGGATCCTTAACAAAAGGAGTATGGAGCCCAGAAAACACTTCTTTTGCATCATATATCACTCTTACTTCTGCATTAGTTGCATCCTTTAATGTTACAGCCCTGCAACATTATTTTATATGATTAGGATTTAGGAACATAACATCTAATTAAGTAAATAATATATGTAGGTTAACATTAACCGTCATTTTTTCCTATTTAGCACACTTCAGATTGAAGATGCATCTGGTGCCCGGCATTGATAGGACACTGACAGTTTGACACATATGGTTACATTCAATCACTTCTATTGTTTGTACGTCTGTCAGTGCTTGATATATATGTTTTAAGATCAAAGACAGACAAATAAAACTTAAGAGTGAGATTGAGATAGATATATACCTATCCCAATGACCGTCAATGTTATAAAGAACATTCTTTGTTAATGAATCAAAGATCTTCCCTTTTATCCGTCTTCGATTTCCCGACCCAAATCCAAAGAAAGACTGTCTAATGTAGCTCAATTCTGCTACCAGGCCTGTTTCTAGGCACCGGATAGTGACATTGCCAACCCAATCAATACCAGGAATTGGAAGAAATCTGAATAAGAAATTAGGACAATTCATTTCATATGTCTCTCCATGATTGTGGAGATGCAGTTGTCGTTTACCATGCATGTCAACTTCTACTCCTGTACCTGCATTTATAATTTGTTTTATTATTATTATTTTGAGGATGGAAAAAGATATGAATGTGCTGAAGTTTTGTTTACCAACAAACTTTGGAAGTGGAGAGTGGCACACTATAACTTCTATGTTTCCCTTCTGATCAGTGGCATGGAATGCAGATACCTGAGGATGGTGTGAAACCTGCAAAAATTTAACTGTCTTTAAAAATAGAGTTTATGCAGATTTGTGCCAACACTGTTGAGTGGACATGAGTACTCTGGCTTGCTATGAAGTCCGGATACGGGTGCGGATGCAGGATGATACGATACGGGTATGCGGATACGCGATTTTTTTTTTAATTTAGGATACGATACGACTAGGATACGTTAACAAAAAAATTATAATAAAACTTACATATATGTAACATATTTGAAGAAAATAAACATCGATTACTCTTCATAATTATATTATTATAAAAGTCACAATTTTTAAAAAATAATACATGTGATCAAAATTAAAACAATGTAAAGTTTTCTTATAAACCATATTATATTTGCATATGTTGGGATATCGAGAGAAGCATCATGAAAAGAACTCAACACAAATTTTATCTAATGTATATTAGCTGAATCACCTCTCTTGTTACCTTCATCCACAAGAATTATAATTTTAAGTGGTTCATAGAGAAACAATTCTATTGATACATATCTAAAATTGAATCATATACATCTCTACTAAATTTTTACACATTGTCTCATTTTTTTACCTTTCATCCTTTTCTAGGATGCGTATCTGTTAAATATCTTAGAAGTGTATCTATGGAGTATCACATAAGTATCTGATAAAATATTTTTTAAATTAAAATAACTAATTTCGATACTTCATGAGTACGTATCCATAAGTATCCATAGAATATCGGTATCCAATACGAGTACGTCTCTATTTTGAAGTATTGAGACTTTATAGCAGTGCCTTGTGACACCACTGTTGAGTGGATTTCCTCAAATCAAAGATAATAAGTAAAAGAAAATATAAAAAAAAAATAAAAGAAAAATAGACTAGACCCATATGTGACTATTACCGTATAAATAAATAAATTAAGCCCTTTATAGCATAAGTATTTATTTCAGGGACTTGTTAACTAATGCTTTTAAGGTCCTGGTTAAAAATTAAAAAGTGGAAATAATTTACAAGTTTTATGTAGAAAAAATTATTTTTTAAACTTTCGATGTTAATGTATCATTCATAAGATAAAATTTTTTCTTTAAATTTCTTAACAAAAATCCTTAAGGTATTTGTTAGCATTTCTCGTTAGTGTATAAGTGATAAGGTATACAACGCATCACCTACAATGTTGGTACATCTTAAACATTTAAGGTTAAATGGATAATAGAAAAGACCAAAATAAATAACGACAAAATACATAAAGGGTAATATACATTATTTAGTTACGAGACCACTTTAAAACAATTGACATGGATCTTCAAGTGCACTCCTCTTAGGATTTTAGGTTCAATTTTATGGTACTAATTTTGATGACGCTTTCATACAAAAATTTGTTCTAACTTCAAATGAGACCACACAAGTTGGTGGTCGGATTAGTCCCCTCAAATTAATAAGTTATTGGATCGAAAACAAAATTAAAAAAAATAAAAAATACAAATAAACAACAAGTTAAAAGGCCGGTAGACCAATTAAACCAAGGAAAAATTTGTGGGTCCCACTTGGACCACCGACAATGGGAAAAGAAGACATACCTGTTCGAGCAAGACATTAAGGTTCCCTTTAGAAACATGGTGGGTTTCACCAAGAATGGGATTGTAGGGAGCAAATCCAAATTTCTGTGGTCGTGTAGTAGAAATGCTCCATGCTACTACTGATATAAGTCTATCTAGTGATGTTTTCCCATTGTTGATGTTGTTTAGCAAGTCTACTCCTGTGGCTGTGGAATATACACATTCACCATACCATTGAAGCTGTGACTTAGGCATGTTGAAGGTAGGTGGTAGCTGTGGAATATACATGCACATTCAAATTCAACAAACAAAATAAATTCATTTTCAATTAGTCAATAAAAATATATGGGTTGATTTATTTTTCTTTAAATAGCTTAGGAATTGCATATTAGAATCCACACACTATTGTAGAGAAGTGAAGAATTGCGGGTTTGAAATCACATCTTAGCTAATCAAATGTAAATACTTGCCTTAAAACGTGAGAGATCAGATCCTAACCGCACGTTCTTGAAGAGACTTAGTACTTGCTGTAATGTATTTGGAGCTTTATAATTCCCATCAGAATCCGATGATTTGTTGTTGTCTATTGTTGCGAGTGGTTTTGTGAGCACAATGTTTTTCTCCTGCATCACAAATACACAAATAAGATTTTACAAGAAGTGTTCCGGTTAGTTTAGATTTTTCACAATCCAAATTCAAATAAATTCATTATGAGATACATTGGATTTCATTTTTCACAAGGTAAGGCTGATGAAATAAAATTCAAGATGGATCAGAGAGACAGAAAGATATATTATATATATGAACGTACCATTTATAAACAAATTAGGTGGCTCGCTGAATATGAATGATCAGTGCGTATTGATGGGATAACCTTTATCCCTACTTACTTCTCTTTCCTCACGAACTTAAGAACACAAAATCTGCCAGCATTTAGAACTTTATAATATACTGCCATAATAGTAACAAACTATATAGTTCTAAAATTAAGTGTGAATCTGTACACTTCCATAACAAATTAATTTTGACTCTTTAAAAAAAAAACAAATTAATTTTGATATAACAAAGGTTAAATTACGCTAGGGGTCCTTTAAGTTTGAGGTTTGTAATAAATTGGTCTTTAAGTTATTTTTGTAACAAATAAGTCCTTTAAGTTTGAGGTTTATAACAGTTTAGTCCTTTAAATTATTTTTGTCACACATAAGTCCTTTAAGTTTGTAAATGTTTTCAATTTAGTCCTTTCTATTAACCAAAACGATGATGTGTCAGAATGACTAAATTGAAAACGTTTACAAACTTAAATGACATATGTGTGACCAAAATAACTTAAATGATCAATCTATTACAAATATCAAACTTAAAGGACTTATGTGTGACAAAAATAACTTAAAGACCAATATGTTATAAACCTCAAACTTAAAGGACCTCTGGTGTAATTTAACCTATAACAAACTATAAATTGGCAATAAATTTGTTTCGTAACAAACTATATTTTAAGGAACTATATTTTGTTAAGAACTGTATTTTTTGTTTTTTTTAGAAAAATGTTAAGAACTGTATTTGAAACGGTTAATTTGACATTAGTCTGTTAATAAAATTTGTTACAAACTAATCTTTATCTTTATTATTCCATAAAAAAACTTTCATTCATAATTAATCTTTTATTAACTTATTCCATAAAATTTGTTTTCAATGAAAATTCCATGAAAGACAACTATCACAAATTTTGTAAAGACTAATTTGAAACAATTTCAAAATTATATATGCTATTGGTGTAACAAACAATTTATCCGATATCCTTTTTTGTGGACATTTTCAATTAACTATGAATTAAAATAAAATTCAACATCATAACTAGATTGAATTCAAATATTAATTAAAATTAGTTCTTCAAAAACTATAAAATTCAACATCTAATTAATTATTTATGAAATCTTTCAGGGATACATATCATTGAATTGAATTTTTCAAAAATTCATGAAGAATAAAAACCTAGTTTTTATGTTCTTTAGGAATGCATCACTATTGAATTCTTAATAAGTTCAAGGAGGATAAAAGTTGATTTATAAGTTCTTCAAGAACCATATAACCAATCTAATCACTTATTGTACAATCCTTCTAAGATGTATCATTACCGAATCCTTGAACGAATAGAGAATAAAACCAAGTTTTTAAGTTCTTCAAGAACTATGCAATGTATTTAAACAATAAAATCAATTCCCTAAACAATCCTTCAGAAATTAACACTTTGAATTCTTCAGGAATCACAAAGAATAATATAGAGATCTTCATGAACTACGTAATAGATCTCTTTAATTTTATATTATGAGAATAATCCTTATGCAATACTTAGAAATGCATATGGAATAATAAAAGTGAATAATAAACACAATAATATAATACAATTCATGTAATAATAATTTAATGTATCTATAAGGTAGTGATTTCAATTGATGGAATTGTAACAGAATGTTCTATAATCATCGATACAAAAATTAAAGCATATTTACATAAAAAAATATATTAAGAAAAATTATACACCCAGTTAGTAAGTTTGTGCTGATAACATGTTATGAAACTCTTAAAATAAGAACAAGAATAAAGAGAAGAGAGAATGAGAGAGAAAGAGAGATGAGAGAGGTGATTATGTTATTGTCTTTTGATGTACAACATGTGATCTAATTTAAGAGAAATACAATGATATAATTTAAGAGTTAAGTACTCAAGGGATAAGTACAAAGAGGTATCACTTATGAGATAAGTAAAATGGTATCGTTTAAGAGATAAGTACAAGGGTTTGTGGACATAGTTATGTTTTTACACCGAAATAAAAACTTATCTTTTTTTGGATACAAACAGATGGCAAAAAAATTCGCAGGTATCCACCAATAAAATCTGTCATGGACATGGGACTGGTAGTTTAACGTGTTAATAAATGAGTATTTAACTTCGCGTTATTTTATGGATACAAATACAAATTTGATAGTATAATTGTCTGCGGGTATCCGTTTATAAATTAGATCTAAAACATCCACACACATATAGATATATATTAGGAGGGATCAATTACATCAAAGTAATTTTAGACCATTCAATATCATTTTACTTGATTCATGTATTTTTTAAATTTGACTGTTAGGATGGTATAAATGTCCCCGTTTATAAATTAAATCTAAAACATCCACACACACATGTATATTAGGAGGGATCAATTACATCAAAGTAATGTCACACCATTCAATATCATTTTACTTGATTTATGAATTTTTTAAATTTGATTGTTAGATTGTAAGTTCATATATTATAGATCATCAATATAAAATTTTACATAAATCTAAAATCATTTGATATGTTATTGAGACTCACCAAAATTAACCGTTTATATATTTTTATTGAACACAATTAATCATTTGATATGTAATATGAGTTTAAATAATTTTAGTATATAATCAAAATACAAGAGATTAGATTTTTAGCTTCTGGTTGGGAGTTTAGAAGGGGATACGAGAACTTTGAGATTTTCTTTTTTATAATACAAAATTCTTTTAATTTGAAAATACTTGGAAGAGTATTTTAGAGGATTTAAGAGACTTATACAAAAAAAAAATATTGTTATAATATTTTTGATAATAAAAATAGATTAATTATGAATATTGTCATCTATTAATCTCTATAAAAATACTATTTCAACAAAAGTGAAAGATTTTTTGGATAACACTTGGGTGACATTAACGACATTGATCAATTAAAATGTCCCAATCCTTGTGAAAGAGAGAAAGAAAAAAATTTACTTGTGACATTGTGATTGGTCAATATCACCAATTCTATATCACTCAAGCCGGATTTTTTTCTTAAAAAAATGTTGAAAAGTTTCTTTTTTTTTTCTTTCTTTCAATTCCCTTCGTCCGAAACTCTCTCACAATTTAAGCTCATCATTTTTTGAAACATTTTTTTAACACTGTTTTGAGATGAAGATATTATGGGACGGTTGAGAGTTATGATGAGAACATATAATTTTGACGGTTGAGAGTTGGTGTTATTGTCACTTGTCGCATTAATTCATCTAGTACAAGTATTTATGTGGTGTTATTGTACAATTATTAAGATTTTTTTTTTAAGAATTATTATTATTATTATTAAGATTTTTGGTGACCCTCTAAAAAAAAGTATATATGTCGGTTCAATAATTAAGCTTTGAATATTACTCTTTTCCATTTCAAAATTGTTCATTCTCATCCTGGAAGTTTAACTCAGTTTGTAGGGATATTGCATATTATATGTAGGAGTCGGAGTTCAAATATCAGACACCCCACTTCTACACATTTTAAATGTGTGAGCTTTAGTCACTAGACTACTTGACCAAAAAAAAATGTTTATTCCCTTAACTCAGTTAGAGTTAACTCTTACTCAACATTTTTCAACCGATCTTAAAAGTCTCAACACAAGTTAACTCTAGCTGAAAAATGTCAAACGAAAATTAACTCTACCTGAGTTAAGGGAATGAACAATTTTATAAGTGAAAAGAGCAATTTTCCTAAGCTTTTGACAGTTCGTTACGCAATAGTAAGTCGATACAAGTATATTGTATGCGGTGATCCTCCCTCTCAAATTGGGTTGACCCATCAAATTTAGAAGCCTAAAATAATTTTTATTGTGTGGCCTTTTATTTTTATATAAACAAAAGAATTTCAGATTTGTTGTAGGCAGGCAGAATTGAACCTTGGACAAAGAAAATACAAGACATTCACTCTTAATTTTCATATTATACTATATTCGTAAATAAATTAAACTATTTTAAAGTCTTTTTCCAACCCAAAATTTTGAAACAAAGTCCCTTGTTTGAACCACATGGCCCTTGAAACGGACCTGCTCTCATAAATTATATACCGGTGATAACTAATTAATTTTTTACTCGAACAATCTCAATGCTTAAGATATTCCATTCATATCTAATAATAGATATTTTCTAGGTAAGGAGTGAATATATATTTTGTTGTTTAATATAAAAAGTTTATATAGTTTATTTAAAAGGGGGAAAAATTATATAGTTGTTATAGAAAGGAAGGCAATTTATGAATTCTTTGAAAAGATAACCATATTCTTCAAAGCTTTTTTTTTTACAAAAAGAAAATGATATTCATTCATTCAAATTAATAAAGTACATCAGATACAATATGTTGAACATCGCTAAAAACGTAAAGGATGCGTCTGCGGACAAACTCACAACACCCAAGTTAATAGTATGCAACAACAAAATGTCTACAAACAATATGATAAAACCTAAGTCATCGGGATACACATGTTTTTTAATATGCAACGTTGATATCCTGATCATTGATTGAATTGATTGAATTTGTAATTGACCGAAGCTAATCTTTTAATATAAAATAAACAAACACCGCAACAAGATGCAAAATCAAACAACGCCGCACAAGACGACGAACAATACAATGCCGTACTAAGACGAAGAAATCACGACGAAACAAAAATGAAAAATTTGATATATGTGAAAATCACTTATTTAGATTGAACGAAAAGGAAAAAAAAGATGTAGAGGTGCGATTCTTTGTTAAAATAATGATTTAAAACCACCCTCTCCTAGATTAATGAAGGAAAAAAACTAGGATCGGCGGTTTATTTGATAGTTGAAGTCGTCCTTGTATGCAAAAAATAAAACTTGTTCAAACTAGCTTGCTGGGATAGAATAGAAGACTTCTCGCCTCGTGTGTGTGAGAGAGTACTTTTTTAACATCAAGATTTTAAGGAACAAGGTTTTTGTACATCCATAAATTATTCAAGAGCATGAGAGAGATAAAAATAGAGAAAATAATGTGATAAATAGATGATGTTATAAATAAAGGGAGATTGAGAGAAAATAAAATGTTAAATATTAAATGTTTAAAAGTCGTGGATGCTCAAATGTAAGAGATAAAAAAATAACACAATTTCATCTCCTAAAAAAACACAGTTTCATACATTTATTGAAAGGATATGGATGGCAACTAAACTTTTTTTTTTTGTGTGTGAATATGGCAACTAAACTTTGATCTCATGGAAAGCATGTGCCCTTTGGTCGCAATTGAGTTAGATAGGACGGTATGCATTTATCGTACACATTTTAATCATGTTTGAAAAAAATTTAGACTCTATTTAATGGTCAGGATATGATAAAGACATGATAAGATATAAAAATGGATTGAAACATATGATATGATATAAACTTGATAACACTTGTCCTATCGTGTGGTTGACGCGCACATGATAACAAGTAGGATAACATTAATTTATCATATTAAATGACGTAATTACCCTTCTAATCAATTACATTTTGTAACAAATACATCATCATCATCAAAGGAAAATAATATAGCACCATCAATGAAAAATAATTGAAATCGATAAGAAGAAAAACAATAAAATAGGAAGCTTTACGAAAGGAAAAAAACAGATGAGAAATCAATTAAAAAAGCAGAGGAATTCAAAAAAAAATGAGGAATTGAATTTTATACAAAACAAAAATGAATTTAAACGAATTGAAATGGTTTCAAAAAGATGAATTGAAGGGGAATTCATAAAAAGGAAGTGAAATCGATGGGATCCATGAAAAGAAGAAGAAGAAGAAGAAAAAAAGTGACTCATACAAAAAAAAAATTGAAATCAATAATAAAAAAAAATGAAATTTAAGAAACAAATAGAGAATAGAGTACATATGGCATGAGAAAGAGGAAGAGATCGATCAGGTAGAGAGGATAGGGTGAAGGCAAAATTAGAATTTCTTTTATCATATTTGATAGGTTAATTTTAACCCGGCCTAAACTCAGAATAGGAAACTGTTACTTATTACATATATGATATATCTAAACACACCGTGAACTCCAAGACATTTTGATAAAAAA
>Ga0228711_1004350_pt1 | contig 21812 bp, 8 predicted proteins | sample MedpolnodulmetaG_2_FD_177996 | JGI IMG/M metagenome (GOLD analysis project Ga0228711, IMG submission 177996) | Root nodule microbial communities from Medicago polymorpha collected in Santa Monica, California, United States - brown nodules | ecosystem: Host-associated > Plants > Roots > Nodule...
TAACTATTATAATTATAAATGATAGAAAATATTTTTTTCTAAAGAAAATAAATCATTAAACTATTCATTTAAATACACGGGTGTACCGGTACACTCAAAATTTTCGAGTGTACCATAGAAAATGCCTAACTAATATCTCCATGACACTCGTTAACAAGACTAATGTTTTTAAGATTATATACTCCATAAACGACGAGATTTCCTCTTCAAGTTCTGAATACATTCATTAAGAGATACTAGTAGTAATATACAACTGCATGAATAGAATACTAACGGTTATGAATTTAGAAGCCGACAAGGAATTAATTCCAATATTCCATGGCGTGGCAATGCAATTTAAAAGCCGCCAAGTCAACACATCATGCAGCAGCTAATTTGTGTGAGCTGTACTGTTGAGAGCCACTGACGGTGGTGGTGGACTGGTGGTCCAAACTCGTCGCTATCAAACTTTCTCTGCCCTCAAATGCAAGTAAATAATAATTACAGTAAATCAAATCAACTTATATAAAAATTTAAAATCAATACTTTTTAAATTTACATAAACTAAATAAAAATATTTACAGGACTAAAAAAAAATGTAACTGTATTGACTAAAATCAAATTTAAACATTTTATTGCTGTTTATACTCCTCCATTCATTTATGAAAGGAATGAAAAAGTAAAAAAGGGGGAAAAAGCAGTGGCACAACTAATGCCCAAAGACTTTTTTTCTTCCCTATATCGAATACAGCTCAGACACTCGCTTGCTTCTGACACAAAACCATTCTATGCAATTGCAAATGCAACTAAGGGTCAGTTTCGTCAAACTACACCCACAAATAAAAACATTTTACTAATTTATCATTAATACGCATATTAACAAAGAATGTATATATGTGAAGAAGAAGAACGAGAGAAAAGAAAATGGAGGAAGTGTGTTTCATCTGCAGAAGAACAAAATTCACATGAACATTGTCTTTTGCACTTCCTCCTCCAATAACCTCTCTTCCATACCTCTAACATAGTAAAAAAATTCTTAATACTATCTTACAACTACCTAATCAAGCTCTTCCTCATTGCTCCTTCTTCAATCTCTTGCATTTTTTTTCTCATAATCGGTAAGTTCATTATTTTTATTTTTTTGTCGGTGACTTGAATTGAGGTTCTGTTCTCATTCTCAATCTCAAACATTTTTGGTACAAATTTTCCTTAGATTAATTTTTATGCTCATAATCTACACTGCTTAAAGTTGATTAACTTGGATCTAATATTAAATTAATACATAATAGTAATAATTTAGAAAGCTGACCTTTATCCTTTTATATTTTGAATAAAAAAAGGAACATATAACCTTTGCTTTGTTCTCAAGTATGTTTGTATGGGGAGTGTGTGAGTGAGAATAGTGGAAAGAAAAGAATATATTTAATAATGTAAATTTGGTAAAGGGTTAATTATAGCATATTTTGATGCTTACATTGAGATGATTATGAGGAAAGTGCAGTGGTTAGATCTGATTACAGAAATGGGGTTGGGAGGTGTCATCACATAAATATCCCTGTCACTGTACCACCCTTCTTCATTTCATTTCACCAATTTAGTAATCTCAGACACTTCATTTCAATAGCTTAGGTTTCACTCAACCCTCTTTTTTCTTCTTCTTCTTCTTCTTCATAACCGACAATTACATTTACCAAACTCACTCTACATTACAATGCATGTGACAAATAATTCATTATGGATCATTTCTGCTAATTAACATTCAATTATCAGAAACTGAAAACCTTTACCTAACTGTTCAGTTGTTGTTATATATTTAATTTGATTCTACATTTTCTTTAGATTTTCTTTGCCATGGACAAACGGTGGCCGTGGAAGAAAAAATCTTCCGACAAGGTTGTCATTGAGAAAACACCTGCTTTGTTAGACTCCTCAGATGCTGCTTCCAATCAGGTATGACATTTTCACACAAGAAAAATGTTCTTCAGTTTTTTTGTGATTTGATAATTTCCCATCCTTACATTCAAGTTAATTCAGTATTTTACTTGTAGTTTGCTTCAAGGAAAACTGTATTTTCTTTGTATTTCTGGGGGATAAACATGGATTGATAACTTCAAATGGCTACTAATCTTTAGTCTTAACTTTGTTGATTCAACAACAATTTTATAAACTTAATGGTTTTTTCGTTTTTGTCTCTTACATTTCTGTGCTGATCCACTTGTTTGAACAGGACAACAACAAGAAACCAAATTATGTCAAAATCTCTGTTGAATCCTATTCGCATCTGTCTGGTTTGGAGGATCAAGTGAAGACGTATGAGGAAAAAGTGAAGTCATATGACGAAAAAGTTCAGACATATGAGGAAAAAGTCCAGACATATGAGGAAAAAGTTCAGACACTTGAAGATGAGATCAAGGAAATGAATGAAAAGCTTTCAGCTGCAAACTCTGAGATTAATACCAAGGAAGGCATGGTAAAACAACATGCAAAAGTAGCCGAAGAAGCTGTCTCAGGTATAATATTTAATTTTTTTTACCGCATTTAAGATTTCAGGCTTGAAGACTGCTTACTCAATGTTCTTTGAATTAAAGTTCTATTGAAATTCTGCAGGATGGGAAAAGGCTGAAGCCGAGGCTTTGGCATTGAAGGACCATCTGGAATCTGTCACTCTTTCAAAACTCACCACCGAGGACCGCGCATCACATTTAGATGGTGCTCTTAAGGAGTGTATGCGACAGATACGGAACCTTAAGGAAGAACATGAACAGAAAATACAGGAAGTTGCTCTGTCGAAAACCAAGCAATTAGACAAGATCAAGGGGGAGCTTGAGGCTAAGATAGCTAGCTTTGAACAGGATCTCCGAAGGTCTGCTGCTGAAAACGGGGCACTGTCAAGGTCCTTGCAAGAGCGCTCGAACATGCTAATCAAATTAAGCAAAGAAAAAGCTTGTGCCGAGGCTGAAGTTGAGCATCTTAAGAGCACCATAGAATCATGTGAAAGAGAAATTAATTCACTTAAATATGAACTCCATGTTGCTTCCAAAGAGCTTGAAATTCGCAATGAAGAAAAAAACATGAGTATGAGGTCTGCAGAAGCTGCTAACAAGCAGCATATGGAGGGTGTAAAAAAGATTGCTAAGTTAGAAGTTGAGTGCCAAAGACTACGTGGACTAGTTCGGAAAAAGTTACCTGGTCCGGCTGCACTTGCGCAAATGAAACTAGAAGTTGAAAATCTTGGCCGAGATTATGGAGAAAGTCGATTAAGGAAATCACCTGTCAAGCCTGCTACCCCTAATTCGTCCCCACTACCTGAGTTCTCCCTGGAGAATGTTCAGAATTTCCAGAAGGAGAATGAATTTCTTACAGAGCGTTTATTGGCAATGGAAGAAGAAACAAAGATGCTGAAAGAAGCTTTGGCTAAACGTAACAGTGAATTGCAGGCCTCAAGGAGTACATGTGCTAAAACACTGAGCAAACTTCAAAGTTTAGAAGCACAACTTCATACAAGTAACCAGCAGAACGGATCTCCAAAATCCAACATGCGTGTAACCCATGAAAGCATTTATAGTCAAAATGCAAGCATTGCACCAAGCTTGGTTTCCATGTCTGAAGATGGAAATGATGATGCAGCAAGTTGTGCTGAGTCTTGGTCCACAACAATAGCCTCTGGGCTATCCCAAGTTTCTAAAAGGTGTACCGAGGAATCAAGCAAATCCGAAGCCATTCAAAAGTTGGAACTAATGGATGACTTTCTGGAGGTGGAGAAGTTAGCTCGTATGTCAAATGATTCCAACACAGATGTCACAGTTTCATTGTCTTCGAACAATAAGGCAACTGATGTTGCGACCAATGATGCATCACAAGTCAGTACTGGCACAGTTGGTCTGTGTGAAACAAATGGTGATTCCAATCCATTGCCGAATCAAGTGTCTTCCAGTGCTTTGATTAATGCACCTGATCCCCAATCTGATGTTGGTGGCTTATTAACAGAGCTTAGATCAAGAATATTACAGGTTTTTGAGTCCATTGCAAAGGATGCCGATGTAGGGAAGATCGTTGAGGATATCAAACATGTGCTAGAAGATTCGTGTGATTCAAGTGACATTGCTGTTCACGACTCTGTAGGTTTCATTTCCCAGGATGCACAACCTTCTGATGCCACGTGTGATTGGCAGAATAATCCTGAAGATGCTGGCTTAAACCTTGAAAAGGAAAGCATTTCATCCCCGCAACCCAAAGAATATGTGCAGATAACTTCAGATTTAGAAGCTGCGATTTCTCATATTCATGACTTCGTATTGTTACTAGGCAAAGAAGCAAATTTATTTCATGACATATCTTCTGATGGAAATGAAATGAGTCAAAAAATTGAGGAGTTTTCTGTCACCTTCAGTAAAGTTTTATGCAGCAATGCCAGTCTGCTACAGTTCATTCTTGACCTTTCTTACGTTTTGGCTAAAGCAAGTGAACTCAGATTTAGTGTCCTTGGCTACAAGGGTACAGAAACCGAAACTAACAGTCTCGATTGCATAGATAAGATTGCTTTGCCTGAAAATAAGTTAGTTCAAGACAATTCATCTGGAGAAAGATATCAAAATGGTTGTTCCCGCGTTCTTAATCCCTGTTCTGATCCCGAGGTTCCTGATGATGGAAATTTGGTTCTGGGCTATGGAGTGAATGTGGCATCACAAAAAATGTCATCCAAGGAATTTGAAGAATTGAAACTAGAGAAAGAGAAAGTAACAACAGATCTGTCAATATGTACTGAGAATCTTGAAGTGGCCAAGTCTCAATTGCTAGAAACCGAGCAACTTCTAGCAGAAGTTAAATTACAGCTGGCTTCATCTGAAAGATCAAATAGCTTGGCTGAGACACAGCTTAAATGTATGGCAGAGTCATATAAGTCACTTGAAACACATACCCAGGAGTTTGAAACTGAGCTGAACCATTTGCAGAGTAAGATAGAAACTTTGGAAAATGAGCTTCAAGATGAAAAGAGAGCTCATGAAGCTGCTTTGGTGAAGAGCAAGGAGCTAGAAGAGCAGTTACTAAGGTTAGACATCATCTAATAGTATCATAAGGGGTGCTAGTACTGAAATTATGCAATGTTGACTTACTTGCTGACCATTGGTTACATATTTTAAGCACTTGAACTTTTATTGGTCTAAATACGATAAATGCTGGTTGAGAACAGAGTTTCACTTATTTAACTTTATGGAAATCTCTGTTGCTTGTTTTAGTTCTGATCTTTTTTGTTTCTCGTTCTGTTAGGATTGAGAGCTCAACTGCCGAAAATGACGTCAAGTATACACAGGTAAAGCTGTAATTCCATTGTGATTTGTGAATGATCATATTATATTTCCAAATATGTATATATCTCAAATTCTAAATCTAGGATATCTACAGATGGACTGAAAATCTAAGATTGATTTCATTTTGTTAATCCAGGAGAGAGATTTGGCAGCCGCCGCCGATAAGCTAGCCGAGTGTCAAGAAACCATATTCCTTCTGGGAAAGCAGTTAAATGCTCTACACCCACAAAGTCAACCAATTGAGTCTCCTTACAACAACACAAGTCCAAATACTACTAGTAGCCCCAATCTTCAAGAAGTAGGTCAGTTGGAGATGGACAGTGCCACTTCTTCTTTTGTGCAAAGACTGAGTTCGGACTCCCCCTTGCATTTTTCCAATGGTTTATTTGTCCCATCAGATAATGATACAAATATTCCGGCCAGATCTCCGGCACCGCTTCCAAAATCAAAACCAAAACACAGACCTACCAAGTCAGCCTCTTCAACTTCTTCAGCCACTACGCCAGAGAAGCATGGACGGGGATTTAGTAGATTCTTTTCATCAAAAGGGAAACCTGCTTATTGAGATTGCAACTTGCAGATATATTATTAATATTAATGTTTGACAAAATTGAGTTTTTGGGGAGGTTTGTGTAGTTAGGAAAGGGATGCTATGAGTGTATGGTGATTCTTGTATGTAATGGTTGTGAAGTTGTGAAGGAACCATATGTTGTTTTCTTCTTTTCCTTTTCATTGGTTTTTGCTCCCCTTTGTTCTGTAATTGAATTAGCAAACTACAAACATTGACATAGTCTAAGAAGCTTTACAGGATATGTTCAATATGTTGATTTTATATAGTTATCCATACCCTTCATTATTCACGAGCAAGAATGACTAGGGTACCTTTCAATATAAGATTGTTCAGGTGGTTGCTAACTGTTACAAATATATCTGCAAATTCAACTACTAAAGGGGTCAATTTCTTTCCATTTTTTTGTTCGAAGTGGTTTGGTTTATGGAAAACAAAGGGGCCGATGCCCGAAATAGAAAAACTGCAAATAAACTAATAAAGGAGAACAAACTGCCATAATATAAGAAGCAGAACTTGACGAATTTGAGGCGGAGACAGGCCATAGATCACAATTCTTTGATCCCGAAGACATCCCATAGTAGCTACAACATCAGCGCAGCAATTGGCTTCTCTGTAGATATAACTTACACGGACATCCCATATTAGTCACACTGCGGCAACAAAGATATCATTCCCCATTTTTGCTTATGGTTCTCTTTTCTCTCACTATTTTCAGCTACCATGTTTGTTCCATCCTCTCGCTCATCAATTCTAGCACCATTTCAGGGTGTTATCATTCACTCGGTTCAAAACCTCAGATTTTTTTGAACCATAACATTTCCCAAACAGAATTGTACATCCAATTGAATTTCGGTGGAGCTTCTAATATGTTATAAGCTAAATTTTATGTTAAATTTAGGGACACTAAATAAATTCATTATGCCTTATAGTTTGATGAGATTATAGGACAAGATTTAGCCAATAGTTTTCCCTTTTCCTAACTAAGTACTTTGGATAAGAGTGAATATAACTTATTAATAGAAAAATTGTTAATAAAGTATTATTCGAAAGAATATGCAGTTATGCTTGAGAAGTTTGAAAGAGGCAGTTATGTTTGAGAAGACATCAAAGAGGCCCTAGGAAAAACTTACAAAAGAAGTTTTTAGTTATTTAAGAAGGCATATGGTATCCATGCGTTTTAGGAGTTAATTTCTTTCTTTCATAAATAATAGAATTATTCTCCATGTAAAGGAGTTCAATTTCGTTATGCAAAACTTGCCTACTAGTCTGTATAGGATAAAACATCTTTCAAAATGTTAAATTCGAATGATGTATGTAACTCAACCTTGTTTATAATAATATCATTTCTTTTTTACTTTTATCTTTACTTATATGATCTTTTGTGTTTGAATTTTTGTTTCTTCTTTACATTTTTTTAGTATTTTTCATCATTAGATGTTTCTTGCACCGCAAACAAAGACTTGAAGCTTTAAATCTATTAACTAAGAACTCCTTAAAGATCTAACTTATTGCTTTAATTTTTTGTATATTATATCTCTTTAAGACTTTTTGTTTTTGGGGTACAAATATCTCTCTTGAGACTTCTATCTCTTTAAAACAATTCCAAATTGCAAATAGGAAGCACTTGTCTTTAAGTGTGTTTTAATTTGGACACAACATGGTCATTGTCGTGGTAAAAAAAGATTTATTGGTGAACACCTCTCATGATGAATCACGCTAAATATTCTGGCCAAGATTGATACACATATTGGGGACCCCTACTAAATCTAGAATGAAGATGGATCACATACACACAGATATGTTGAGATATAGAATAGAAGAAAGTGACATTAATATGTTAAATTTGGGATGAAAATAGTTATACTGTTCGATGCAAACAATGAAGGTATGACGGTGTAATCATCTACTTGTGGTCCTCTACATTTATCGTATAGTTTCCGTGCTTCAATTCGGTACCTTCTGATTTCAGACAAAGACACTGAAACCCGCATGCATATCATCGTGTTTAAATGCTCAAATTAATGCAACTCTCTCTTTGCAAAGTTAATGACTTAACAACAAGCCATTCGATGAGTGGTATTTTCTCTCCTTTTAAAAGAGAGACAATATTAATGGTTGAGATTTTAATAACTTAGGTATTTTAGACAATATAAATTTATATTATATTATATTTTCTAATGTAAACTCCTTGTTCATGGACAATGAATTGATGTTAACTGGACAAATAAACTGCTAGTTATAGCAAAGTTCCCTTCATCATAAGTTTCTTTGCTCGTGACCAAACATTCCGGTCGAAGTGTTTTCTGATTTGTAAAGTTTTAGTGTCTGCTGGTGTAGCCAAAAACAAAAAAATGTTTAGTGGCTAGAAATGTGATGCGTATGTTGTTATTAGCCTATTAGTGATATGATGCGGATCTTAGTATATATATATTTTTTAAACAAAGTGATAAATATCACAGAAATTTCTACACACAAATGTGAAAATATATATTTTTTAAACAAAGTGATAAATATCACAGAAATTTCTACACACAAATGTGAAATATTGGGTTCAAATCTAGGTGGCGATGTCAAACCTAGTAGTATTGGTAGTTATAAATTGCAAACGTTACATATCTTATATTTACCCCTCAAAATTAAATTATTCATATTAAGTTAAATATTATAGAAATGTTTTTTTTATTTTTTATAGAAATGTTGATTTTGGATTTGAGTTTATGAAAGGTTTTGTCCTTGAGAAACTCACTTTTATTGCAGTGTTGATACGATAATGAGTGTATGATTCACTTTATACAATGTTCATAAGATAAACAAATGCAATCAACTTCTTAGTAATCAAAAATTACTTGCAAACTATACCTAAATAATATTAAAATAATTCTTCCCTCAAAAAAATAAATAAATTAAAATAATTCTAATTAAGTATACAGGTATATCTAACAGCCCCAAAACTTGGAAATGTGAATCGAGGGGATGGGTAACTCAACATCTTGAGCTAAAAGATTTAAGATGTTTAGGAATTAAATGATCGGAGTTTAAATTATGACAAAAAAAGAAATTTAAAACGTGAAATTTTGCTTATAATAATGATCGGAAGGAGTAATCGTTTGATTTATGAAGGAAAAACACTTTTATTTACTCAAAATTAATTTTAATCTCCATGTCTCTAGGATAGTCACTCCAACGAATAGAATCAAGAACCTCAATTTTGACTGATCAATAATGACAAGTTTGGCTAACAATGCTTAACCACCGTACAAAACAAAGAAGCTTGATTACCATTTTTTGTTGACAAAAGTTAACTACCATATGTTATTAGAATCAGAAAAATAAAGCATAACTTCTCTTTTTTTTTTCTTTTCCTCGTGAGCTTAACTCAATTGGTATGGAGAATGCATAATATATGCAAGGTTCGGGGTTCAAACCCCGGCCACCACCAAAAAAAAAAAGAGAATTAAAAATGTTTAACTACCGTATGGTAAGCATACAGAAAATAACAAACTCATAACCGTCATGGAAGCGCCTAGAAAAGAAGAGTGTTTCACCACAAGAGACAAAAATATATTAAAATCAATATTGACTAAAATATTAAAGAAGCATACCACGACATTTTTGGATGCATAAAAACTTTAACAAATATGGATTGAATATATCGAAGAACGAACGAGATTAACTTCAAGACATAATTGCAACAACAGAAAAAGCCCATGAAAATGGTACTATATGGATGATTGTGTTGCACCTCTCCCCACCCCTCTCCCATGCGCTATGTTTGAGAGTCCGGAAGGAAGGGGAAGAGAGAGTTTGAAAGAAGAAAAAAAAAAGGAAGAAAAAAGTGAAAAGAATGAAGAGATTTGAAATGAGTGAGTTTTGAGAGACTTAGTTTTCTTCATAATATAAAATTTCTCTAATGTGAAGAAATTAAAAAATTAGATTGGAAGAAGGTTTTGGGGGGTTTGAGTAAATTTTCCACATCCAATATACACTGTTGTAATACTCGCAAAATCAAAAGTATATTAATCATAAGTATTCTTTTACAATTTACTAGAAAACACTCTCAATTTTTTTTGAAAAATTCCTCTATTTTTTCCCTCTAATCTTATCACTCCAAAGATTTCTCTATTTGTTTCAAAAAACAGAAAATCAAACAACGCCTAACTAAAAATGAGTTTGCAACCAAAAAGAACCCTGGGTGTTCAAAGTGTAAAAATTCTATGTTAGAAAAAGTGTTAAATTAACTTTATTGAAACGTCCAATGATCTCTCTCTCTCTCTCTCTCTCTCTCATATTTCAATATAAATAAGTGGTTTCTACAAATAGATTAGGTTTTTTTTCCTTCATGATTTCATTGTTTGAATACAACATTGTTTTGTTCGTCGTTTATGTGCAACACTATTTGAAGTTCAATTTTGTTGTGGTGTTTGTTTTGTTCAAATTGAAATATCAATTTTTATCAACTATAGATTCCCTAAATAACTTGGAGATCCAAAGACATATATATTTCGATTACTTTGTTTTATCACATGTTGTGTAGATATTTTGTCGTTGTATGCTATTAACTTAAATGTAGTGAGTTTGTTCAAAAATTCATTCTTTTTTACTTTTAGTGAGTTGAATTTGTGTTTGTTTCCGATGTACATTATCGATCTGAATGAATGTCGTTTCTAGTTAAAAAAAATATTTAATTGGTCATTCATGTCCACGACGTCACTTTATTCCGTTTTTTAGTTAAAAAAATATTCAATTGGTCATTCATGTCCACGACGTCACTTTATTTAATTATTAAAACATTTCAACAATATCCCCGTGAGCTTATCTCAGTTAGTAGGAATATTGCATTTTATATGCAGAGGCCGGGATTTGAACCCCATACACTTCACTTTTCCACAATTAAATTGCGTGAGCTCTAACCACTAGGCTATTTGACAAAACAAAAAAAACATTGCAACAATATTTTTTTTGATAAAATATTATACAATCGTGTCAAAAAGATAACATATTATACAATTAAATAACATGTGTGTAATATTTTACACAAATCTCCTCTAAAAAAACATTTTACACAACGTGTGCATTGCCATTTGTTTTTGTTGAGAATGCATTCTCATTAGATTAAAAAAAGTTTATATCAAAGTTTTGGATTGATTATAATTGAATTCGAGGAGAACCTCATTGAGTTTGATTTTTGGGTGAAACAATTCTTAGTTAGACTATACTAACATCACTTATGAACAGTGGCAGAGTCAAGAATTTTATAGAGTCTGAGCATTTTTTTGATTTTTGTTGTGTTGTGCGCGCGTAATGACAAAATATTAGAGTTTGTTTTTTTTGTTGTTTTTTTAAGTGGGTTAATGGACTATTGAGTTGGGCCTAATATAAAGAAAATATCGATTAAGTTCGGGTGAGTGTCCGAGATCGCCGGATGGTATCTCTGCTTATGAATCATTAGGGTCACTCATCTGAAATAAGATGGTTTACATGGAAAAATAAAGTAAATATTTGATATAAGATTTTTTTGATCAGCACTTATTGTAATTTTCACATTAGTCTGCAATTTTTATATATTTTTTTATCTCATTTTTTTTGACAAATCATATTTCTTTTTAGGGTTAAATATGTTTTTGGTCCCTATAAATATACCAACTTTTCATTTTAGTTTCTTTAAAATTTTCTTTCAACTTTTAGTCTCAAATTTTTTTCCATCTTCACTTTTGGTCCTTCTTTTAAAGTAAACTCATATGTAGAATTCATATTTTTAATAAAATTTTGCAGAAAAATTCATAATATTATAAGAATCTCTCCCAAAAAAATTTAGAATTTTTTAACAAAACATGAATTTAATATGAATTTTTATATTTTTGATGGTTAAAAATTTATATTAAATTTATGTTTTGTTAAAAAATCCTTAAAAAGTAAAACAATAGATTGTGGAAATAAAAAGTAAAAATACAATGTAAATATGAGAGAGAATTTTTTTTTTATTTTTAAAATAATTAATTCCATTGCTGCTTGATAGTGGCTCACACGACACTTACAAGTTTTTTTTTGGAGGAAGAAAAGTGCTATTTTAATATTTCAAACTTTTTTTTTGTCAGTTTTAGTGTTTTTTTTAATAATATTTTTATAATGATAAAATTCATAGTCAGACGATATAAAAAGAGAATAATTTAACTTTTGTAAAAAAAAAAGAAGAGAATAATTTAACTAAAAAAAATAGTAAATAAAACTCCACACTAGTTTTTATTTTGTTTTGAAGGATCCACACTAGTTCTAAAATTTATTTAAAAAAACTCAAAATCGAAATAAAAAACATTTGGAACGAGGTCTTAATTAACCGTGTGAATAAAGAATTTTTAGATTTTAGCAGAATTAATGTGTGAATAATGTGATGATACCATATTTTTTGTTAAGTTATTCCAAACACGGCTCATCAATGCAATGTAAAAAGTAAGTAAAAGTAGAAGATCCGGCGTACGGTCAGCTGATAAAGTTAAACTGTCTCTATTGCATGATTTAACCAAAAGATAAAAATAAAAAAAAATCCTTTTAGATTAGTTCTCCAACATGGTACAAACCTACATCTCCGGAAAAAAAAATGGTACTTAATTTCTACTAAACTAGATTTACAATCTAAACCCACAAAGATACATTCTTGGGGAACTTTCTTGAGGTTGGAGTCTCTCTAAAAATATGAACCTCATACAAACACTAATATTTATATATAAATATATAGAAAAGAAATAAAGGAGATAGTGAGAGAAGCAGTGAAGCAGCTTCATCTTTTGGTGTTATCTCCCTCAAAAAAAGAAGAAGCATTTTTCATCTATCTTAGCATTGAAGTAAGAGACTCAAAAACATCTTGGTTGCATGGAATGGTAAGACCCATGTCATGATCAAACCCAAACTCTTCTTCTGCTTGATGAAGAAGATTTTGAAACTCTGGTCTACTTAGAAAAGCAATAGGAACAATGTACCTGCTTCTGTTTTCACCAACATACACAACAAAGTGACCTTTTGGAACATCCAAACGAAGGCCATGATGATCAACGTACCCTTGTTGTTTCTTCCCTAGGCTTGAACATCTTTTAAGGATTTGTTTGATGAGTGCTGTTTGAGGAAGTTTAGTTGATTTTCTTAAAGCCATTGTTGTAGATTTGGTGTGACAAGAGAAAGAGAAGAGAGGATTGTGTTGTGTTGAAGATGGAGGTGTGTGAATGAGAAAAGAACGTGGTGGGTATTTATCATGAGAATAGCTTAGGCAGGAGATAGAAAAAACGGAGTCATGTGGGGTTGTAAGGACTAATCACAGAGCCTAGGACTCTTTTTTAGTGCCTCTAGGAGCCAACCTATTTTCGTTTTACACCCCCTCTTGTTGCTTTTCTAAACAACATCTTGGTCCCCCATTTTTCTCTCTCTGTTGAATTTTTGTTTTCTAACTTTTTTTTAATTATAAAGGAATGGGGTTTTCTAACTTTTCTTTAACTATAACTTGTCAATATATATCATATCATATATAACAATAAATTTCAGCTCTGTACGGATGAAATATCCTACAATTATATATATGTGCACGACGAAATATCCTACAATTAAGTTTAACAAAATTACAATAACATTTGATATGTTTAAATACAAGCTTAAATTATGGATGTTGGATTTTGGTCAAATCACCGAATTATGCTGATTTTAGAGATAGAGCATTTCGAATGCATATAATTTAATTCCATACAAAACCTACTATTACCTAGAACTAGAAGTGAAATTTGAAAGTCATTTTGCAAATTCAAATTTAAGTTTGATTAAATAATAGTTATGTAGAAGAATGATGTTTGGATGTATTGATTTTGTCTCTCAACTTCAATTTGACTAAAATTGTTATAGTGAATGTTTATTGTTTAGAATCACGGAATTTGTTAAAAGAGTTTGTGTAGTAGTGATATATGTACAACCATTTCAGACAACTTTGATGACAACTTTCATTTTCTTCCTTTTCATTGGTTCAAAACAATAGAGAGAGAAAAATGATGAGAGAGAATAAGAATATAATGTGAGTATGAGAGAGAAAATTGTCAAAAAATTGTAATAAAATGATTGTAAAAATATCATTTCACTTTGTTAAAATTGGGGGGACCGTGCACCACTAGCTCAAGAGTCTAAAGAACGCAAAAATTTGAATCCAACCTAGATAAGCCACTATAGTGAGATCTCACTTGTCAATCCAAAGCGCATGAATCCAATTTTGTTTAAGAAATCCGAGTTCAATTCTGCTTAGACCTACTAAAGTTTGTTTTAGAAACAAATTATATTCAAAAAAATCAATATGATATTTATTCACTATTCCTTCCTAACCTGCCATTCTTCCATTCCACCTTTTCTTTCCACTTATGAATTGACTCATAGTCATAGCTAGACGTACGGTTCTCACAAGAGGAAGCATCCCAGCAATTTCCAAAGTTCAGTTTAACCAGATTACCAGCTATTCTTTATAGGGAAGTCCATTTTTTGCAATAAGGATGAAAGTAAACGGTGAATCAATGTTATACCAAACCAACCGAAGCAATTTAGGTACCTCAAGAAAGCAACCCCACCCCTAAACTTTTTTTCTAAAATGAATGCAAAAGCTGTAATAATAATATTTTTAAAGTCAAGTATATATCCGTACGTGTCCCATTGCCTTTTTAACAACACAGTCTTCGTCCCTTTGATCAATTTGAAAGAGCAGAATTTGCCTTGTCTCCTACTATTCAGCCATTTTTCACAGTTTTCCGCTTTCTTGTTCAAACCATTGGGACTTGTGGTACACACATTTACACATGACTAACAGCTTTCACAGTTTCACAAATCACAAGTTTCAATTATCTAATCATGAAATGTTCAATTTTTTTATTATTATATAATCATGATCAGCTACAATGCATTTTAGGGTAAAATAATGTCATAGCAGTGTTTTACAGAGAAACTCAATTCTATGTAATTGATGTAAAACACTTTGGTGACATTGGAGTGCCAATGTCATTTAATATTGGTTAACCACGCTGTCACAAGTATATAAAAAGACACAAAAAAAAACTTGTAAATAAGAAGGAAGAAAACCATGATTTTTTGACTTTTTGTACACTTAAGACATTATGGTTGGTCAATGGCACATGACATTGGACACCAATGTCATCAAAGTGCTACCCATGATTGATAGCATGTGACAATATTTGATAGCGTGACATGTATTTATATAAGAGTTTTGCTAGAAGACACATTTTATGAAGGTGTCTTTTAGCAAGTTATCCTATTGATATTTGCTAAAAGACACTAACTAATTTTTATGAAGGTGTTTTTTAACAAGTTTTAACTAAAAAGTGGATAATCACACTTTAAAATGTGGCTTGCTAAAAAACACCTCTAAAGAGTGTCTTTTAGCAAAACCCAATGGATTGATTAAGCACTTTAGGAAAGAAAGGAAAATAACATGAAACTTAACGAGGGAATGGCAGAAAAATTAAAAAGAGGAAAAATGAATCTAAAGGTAGGGATTTATCCTCTTGAGAAAACATGAGAGAATAAAATTGGAGAGAATCTCCTCCCATTTCTAAGGGCCTTCGGCCCTAAGAAATGTACAAAGTGTTAGGAAATAACAGGGCTGAAGAAGAAAAATAAACACCGTCACAAACACAAGAATATAACGTGGAAACTCTAAAATCGGAAAAAAAAAACTACAACCGTTGTCTAAACCGACAACCAGAGAATTATCACTATGTGAAATTTTTTACAACACATAGACTTCTCTCACTCTCACCCCAATGCTCCAGTACACCCCCACTCTCACAAAACAAATATTTAAACTAAGTCAGATATAAGCTTAAAGTGCTACTGACTGGTGCATCTAAAAACAAAGAAACTAGGTTCAATATATAGCCTTGATCTTCCCCTTACTAGCTTATTATATTTTTTTTCAACTTTACTTTACTATCTTAATTGTAAAAATTTAATATTAATTTAAATATATTTTTATATTAATTTATATTTGTCAACTAATTCACCGTCAATTATCTAACACTATATTTAATCTTTTAGCTTATCCCTTATATGTTCTGAATTTGCTGAAGCTCAGAATTATCTGAAAGTTCGTCCTAAACACTCAAGTCTGAACATAATTGGGCTCCACACTCATTGGACCTCTTTGACCCAGTACTCCCAACGATCACAAGGCATAAGATCATTTATTTTGTCACGTCTCGTGGCTCATCAATGGCTCTCAACAGCCGCGGTTTCATCTAACGAATCACGTCATTCGTAACATCCTCAACATCTATATCTTCAATTGTATAAATAGGGCATTGGACCACGACACAAGGTGCACCGCGCGCATACACAAATATGCTTTTCAATATCCATCACTCTTTATTTTGATACTGACTTGAGTGTCAAAATGTTTAGAGGTATCCACACACTTGACATCTCAACGGATTGCATGCCACCAATTTTTATCGCCAGTATCAACTTATTAGCGAATTTTTCATTATCCGATATAAATTCATTCCTTATCAAAAAGTTGATAGGTCATTGTAAAAGATTTGGTTGCATATTACCACCCTCAACAAAACAATCAAACAAGTTATCATTATTACTACCTATTTTCTGTTTCTCTTCATTAAATATCATTATAACTGAGCTCTACTTAACAAATCAAATTTGTCTTCATTTTGGTAACTAACTTCTCCGAACAACGACTTTCATTTTGTCTAACAATTTCTTTTTTGTACAATTAATTGACAACATATAAAAAATCGAACGGATAAATTAGAATTATCAAAATTAAGTACCCCCAAGTGGCCTATAAATCCCAGCATGCAGAGAAGGTACAAGGAATTATTGAGTTGAGGCTTGAGTACATACACATGCAGCTCATCTTTATTAATTGTTGGGTTGTGACAGATGAATACAATATTTCACATGCTCCATTCACCCTTTCACACTAGCATTTTTCTCATAAGGTACGGTTTCGGTCCTTCTTTAACATGCTCCAAAACAGGGAAGATAAATATAAGGGGACAAAAATGGTACTCATCATAGTTATATCCGTGTCCTTTGGCTTCATATTTTTCTTTTGTGTTAGAGCATCTTCAATTGGAGTATCATAGAGGTTCTATAAGTTGATGAGCATGTATCTTAATTTTCTTAGTTTATTGGAGAAACTTGATGTGGCGAACATAAAAATTGTTGAAGTATCTTAAATAAAATACAATATCATAGAAATTAATATTTGAATTTGAGACAACATTGAGTAGAAATAAAAAAAAATAGAAAAAAGTTGGTTTGATAATTATTAATCATTAAAGCAAAATGTGTACGAGTTACATAAGTATGATGTAACATTGCGAGACCATCTATTAGTAGTCTATAAAACCCAAAATAAATTCCTTAAAAAATAATCATAGGAGATCCTCTTACAAATTACAATATATATATATATATTATGTGCCAGCTACCCAAAAGATCGCAGCAATCACAGAGAAGTTAAATGCCCTTATTTGTTTTATTTGGTAAAAATGGATATCATACTATGATTCATAGAAACATAACTGTATCAAACTTTGTGTATGGGCTCTCATTGTTTCTTCCTTCTTGGGTTAATGCAGTAAAGCAGGATATATATTGTCTGTCGCAGGCATCGAGTCCCCCCCGATGGACCACCTTAGATTTTGTCAAGATAAAATTTAATCAAACTTACTTATATGCTTTTTTTCCTTTTTAATTATATTTATGTTTTGGGCTTTTTCAAGGTGAAATGCGCCTCAAATACAAGAAAAGATAAAAGTTTAGTATTTTTTTTTGACAAGAGATAAAAGTTTAGTATGTTTATATAATAATATTTCTACTCATATAAAATTTTCTTATCGGATCCGTCTACATTCCAATCAAACGGATCTTTAACTTTTAGGAGAAAACTATTCTCATATTGAAGTATACAATGTACAGGAAGCTTTTATATACAGCTATCTATATTTAATCTTTTACTAACTAACTAGAATACAGTTGGAATGAACTAACCTGCAACGAACTAATCAGAAGTTAAACTAACTTACGAAATTAATTAATATTGGGGGCGGGTGCATGTTAAATCTGGATGACTCACATATATGCACATGCAGTACTACTCCTCACCCCTCATTTAGAATGCATATTATTATAAGAGATAAGGGATTGGCTGCATACAATGTGGTCCTCGTTCTATCTACAATATATATTATATAGATATAGCAGCAAATTGCAGCAGAATGGAAAGCAATATGATAGTCATATTCAGATATAAATTTTGGTCGATAAAATATTAATGGTAGAGAATCATATTATTTCTATCAGCAGAATTAACTACTAGCTAGTTAGACATTTTTGGTGTTCATTCCCATGTTCTAAGGTCAATATTAATCCCAAATATATATACAATCTCATGTAGCTAATGCAACCGCGTCTTGTTCTTTGTTCTTCTCTTCCTCTCATTGCATTTACTAGCATTAATGAACTTTGATTCTCAATCACTAATTTATTACATACATATTTTCATATCTCATCAATCTCATGATCAACCAGTACCCTAGTTGTACGTACATGTACATGTGTGTATGTCTATGAAAAGGCATAGCATGTGATGATCTATCATACATTTGCATACCCCAATTTATATACACGAGTCAATCTCACATTGGTAGCTTAGATTACACATCACAACACGGTCCCCTATTTTTTTTATTTTTTGTCTAAATTACAGATGATATGATATATGGTCGTTACAGTTTTCAAATGTGGAGCCAGGTTTGTTGTACATTTTCAATAGCCACTAAAAAAAGTAAGTTGACCAAAACATAGTATTCAAAATTGTTGCTAATCTAGCTGAGAATTCTTTTTTTTTTTTGAGTAGTTCTAGATGGAATCAAAGGTTTTATACATATGATTTATAAGTTGTTGCAAATCACATATGAAAGAGATGAAGATTCATCTCTAAGAAAAAATAAACTAAAGTTTTTATATAGATGATTTTTTTTTTTAGATTCATATTAATTGACTGATAAAAGATGGTAAATAAATCCATTAGATGCTCTATAGATAGAGCTAGCAGCAAAACACTAACTAAATTTTCTAACTTTTATATATCTATTATAAGGTGAAGATTGTTCATCACTTGGATTTAACTTAGTGTAACTTTAGCAATGAGTTTGCCCACGGCAGCGTAGGGTGCACTAGCATTTTAACATGGAAATATAGAAGCAACAAAGTGTAGGTTCAACCAAGTGATTTGTTGTATATGCCTTAAAATCATAAGTCTGAGTTCAACCTATCTCGCAATGTGGGGAAAAGACTTGCGATGCAGATGGTGGAAGGATTCCAAGGAGGAAAGCTACTGTCTAGCTCGTGATGCGGATGAGAAAGCCCGAGACGTGGAGGAGTGTTTTATGTTTTCTTGGTTGCCAAGTTTTCAAGGCTAGATGAATCTTATAAATAGGAAGCTCATGTTTAGGGTTTGAGAGAGTGGAAACAGACAATCCAAGAGAGATCAAAATGTGAACCTTTAGGAAATCAATGAGCTAAAGGTTGAGGGTTTTTGAGATAAATTCTAAGGTTTGGAAACACTATTCAAACACCCTGGTGTGATAAATGATCGAGTCTCTTGAGAAAAAGGAAGAGATCAGGGTTTGCTCTTAAAGAGCTTGTCAGAGTCTAATTTCTTGTAACCCTTTATATCTCAGTGTAAAGTTATTCTCTTGATTAGTTAAACGAAGAGGTGCTTTCTCCTCCAGAGTCGGTCAATTTGGACATAACTATGTAAACAAATATCTTTGTGTTGTTCTTCTCCTTCTCCTTTTATAGTACTCTATTGTGTGCTTGTTTAATCACTGTGGTTTTGGTTGTTGCTAATTTTGCTCCACAAATCATTGTATTCGTGTGCGTTTTGATCTGAATTGACAACATGATTACTGAGTTTCCCCAAGAGACAAACCGTTTAATAGAATTCAAGTTCGATTTATAGGTGAAACAATTTTTAGTAGATTCGAAATAGACACGCGATTAGAGGACAAAACATATACTTAACTCAATTTCTACAAAACAGGGGATTGTAAAATGAGAAGTACTTGCCAATTATAAATATATTTTCAGATTTTATTTTCATTCAATGTGAAAAACGGTGGTGCCTGTCTTTTTTGTATCATCAAACATTTTCCTTTTAATTTATGTCGTCTTTATAATAATCTTCAATTTCACCTAAGTACACCACCTACTCATCATATTCTCAACAAACAGGATTAATTGGAGGATTGAGGTGCAGGTTGCATATATAGCATTAGCATGATGAACCGTTAGCACTTAGCATTGTTTGACTTCAACTCCAATTTCATTTTCCATTCCATATAAACATGACTAGCTCTATATTAAAATTAGTATTTTCTTTGTTGAAAAATATATCAAGTATTAGTCTTGGAAAAACTTTTATTGACCATCAATCCTCTAAGAATGGTAAGTTACATATATAATTATTAGAAAGAAAGTCTCAAAGTCTTAAATGTGAAACTGAACTGGTCCATCATGTTGGTTTATCACAGTCTTTAAAAGAGACTACCCATGTTCTGTGAACGAGATTTGTTAGTATCTGGTAACAACAGTGAAACTATCTAACAAAAATGAGGCATATATTCAAGTGACTATGTGACCCTACCAAACCAGTTACCACACCCTCCACGGAACAAAGAAAGTGACCACTGACCAGTTTCGAAATTTGCTGTTGACACATTTGGTTTGCCTGAGAAACACATGTAAAAGACGGAAATACCCCTCAGTAGCAGTTAATTGCCGAGGACTGCTGAAGCGTGTTGAACATAAACAGAAGCAGAAACACAAACATAATCTGTTTTTAAACTTCTCCCAACTTCTCTCAAACTCTCCAATTCTCACCAAAGTCATTTTCAAGAATTGCAAGCAAATCAACAACACATTATCACAAGTAAGTTGTATCAATCATTTTAATGATAATGTTAGTTTGTTTAGGTTTAATTTTTTAAAAAATTAGAGTAGTTTGCTTGTGGTTAGGGTTGATTTTAAAATTGACAATTTGATGATTGTATGTGTAGTTTATGAATGGGTTAATTGGTCTTTACCCCTTGTAATATAGGTCATTTTCGGTTTTTTCCCTGTAAAATTATTTTTTTGATTTACCCCCCTGTAAAATATTTTTGTTTTGATTTACCCCCTAATAGGCCAAACAAAAATCAATTTTATTTTATTTTTCAAGAAATTTTCGTTTTTGTTTGGCCTATTAGGGGGGGTAAATCAAAACAAAAATATTTTACTAGGGGTAAATCAAAAAAATAATTTTACAGGGGGGAAAATCGGAAATGACCTATATTATAGGGGGTAAAGACCTATTAACCCTTTATGAATTGACAAATGAATGTAGTTGTTGACCCGTCCGAGATGGAGTACCTGAATTATCACGATCAGGTAGGCCACGATGTCACTGATGGTGGGCATGACTGATGAGCAAAACCGCAAATGTACGGTTTTACCGAAGTAGTAAAAATAGAGTATCGTTCCGACAGAGAGTTATGAATTTAATTAACTTTTAATAATGATTAGAATGAAATGTTTTAGAAATTAAAATGTTTAGTTTTTGTTTTGAAATAAAAATAAAAATAATAATAAAAAGGTGCCTTGGGATTATTGGTTCATCATAATAACAAATCTTTCACAAACAAACCCTAAACCATAACTTTATATTCGACCTACTTTTTAAAGACAAGTTTCTCTTTAGCGTATCAAAGCCTCTCTCGAGGTGCAGCGTGTGTGTTCCTCTAGCAACCACGCCTATTCTCATGGTTGATTGCTATTGGAATCCTTGAAGAACGAAACTTTATATGTCTCAAGGTTTGCTAGACTATTCTCATGTTTCGCAACCCTTGTCTAAATTC
>Ga0228711_1004351_pt1 | contig 21810 bp, 7 predicted proteins | sample MedpolnodulmetaG_2_FD_177996 | JGI IMG/M metagenome (GOLD analysis project Ga0228711, IMG submission 177996) | Root nodule microbial communities from Medicago polymorpha collected in Santa Monica, California, United States - brown nodules | ecosystem: Host-associated > Plants > Roots > Nodule...
TATATATATATATATATATATATATATTCTAAATAAGAAGGATTCTTACTCATTTATTTAATCTATTCTAAATATACTTGGAGTGGCCATTCACACTTGAATTCAAATAGTAACTGTATTTTGTTACATTGGGACATGTACTGTTATATGCAGGGGATGAAGTTCGAACTCAGACACCCCACTTATTTACCTTAAAAAAGGTGAATTCTAGTCATTAGACTATTTGATAAAAAAAATTGTATTTTGTGATAGTTAATATAAACTGTAAAAAACTGTAAAATATGATCATTTGACGTTAAAATTACAAAACTGTTAAAAAAAAACATGGTTGTTGTCTAACCGTAAATCAAGAAATACATTATGTTAATTTTCTTACAACATGTTGATTTTTCTCTCAAACACGCTATGACTTTAGTATACCCACATCACAACCTTTAAAGTAAATATTTGAAATACTTTGTAAATAATTTAAAACAAGAATATAAGAGAAATACAAAATTCATTTGCAAACTTAAAGTCTTTCTAATAAGTTGTGCATCTTGAAAGAAAGGACCTGAGTCAATATATAGTCATGACAAGTGGGTACAACCCCCTTATTTTACTATCCTTCCTTAGTGATGTGATAGTTGTTCTAAGAGCATTTACAATGATACTTTCTTAATAGGAAGTCTTTAAATGGACTTCACATTACACATCACTTATTTATAATATTTTAATAAAAGTACATATTAAAAACTCAATGACTCCAATAAGAGTACCTAATAAGGACTCCAATAAAAAATACTTAAATAAGTCCCTCTAACTTTACATCATTAAACAAAAATAATTTATTTATTAAATTATAAATTACCTCATAATATTTAATTATAATCCTTAAAAAAAATTATAAAATATTTATTTATTCATATGAACTTAAATTTCTGCCACATTTGTTAATAATTTGAAAATGGAAAAATTAACATTACAAATTTTACATTTCTTCGTTAAATAATAATAATAATAATAATAATAATAATAATAATAATAATAATAATAATAATAATAATTTGCATGGATTATATTTTATTTAAAATGATAACAAATAGATAAAATAATATTTAAAATAACTATTAATTATTAAAATATTACTTCTTTTGCAAGTGAGACCAAATAGTACAGATTTTATTACTTCTTTTAAACTTGAGACCCATTAGTTACTTAGGAGAGAGAGTCTTTGTATACTCCCTCCGATCTCAAATATAAGAAAAGATTCCTTTTTTAGGTTCATTGAATAGTTAATGTATCTGGTCTACATTGTAAAGCAGATACATTAATTATTCAATGAACCTAAAAAAATAATATTTTCTTATATTTGAGACCGGAGGAAGTAGTTGTCTGTTCCTTAATAGGAACTCATTTTTTTCTTCCTCCAATGGGGGCCTTAACAGAGTGTGGTCCTTGTTAAGTAAGGATCTTCCATCGGAGATGCTCTAAGATGTTTCATTCCAATTATACCTCTAAAAACACCCACCTTGTTTGTATAGAATATTTCTTTTGTTTTCATTGACTACACAGATAAATTTCTTTTAGGATATTTTGGAATCGTTGACACGAATTACATACTTACTTCAAACATATCAATCAATAATAATTTACATAATAAAGTTTCATCAATTATTGCGGTACATTAGAGAACAAAAGAAACGACTTAAAAATATTTTTGACGTAATTTTACCTCATAAAAATCATGAATTTAACGTTCTTGTTCCATCCCTTTTTGCTACGGGACTCGGTTCGAGTTTTGACGTAATTTTACCTCATAAAAATCATGAATTTAACGTTCTTGTTCCATCCCTTTTTGCTATGGGACTCGGTACTCGAACTGAGTCCCAAACGACACAACTTTTTTTTTGGAGGGATTTTTAATTGTTTTCAATCATTTAATTAAATACAAAAATATTCAAGAAAAATCTATCTAACTCAAGGTTTGATCCTGGGACCATTGACCAATGAACCATTCAAAACCATCACATCATCTATGAAATGTTTTTTGTTTTGCTTTACTTATCATCTATGAAATGCAAAATATATTTATCATTCATTAAATGAAACCTTTCAGAATATATTCTGAAAATTCCTCTCTTAATATCCCACTATTTCCAATATATATTTAAATTCATCATTCTACAAATCTCATAGTTAAGTTTTCGCACATGATTAAAACATGACGATGAAAACATGTAATTTAATGAACGATGTTCTAATATAAGTGCAGAACTAATAATCATTAGCAACAAGCTTGGAGATTGAATCAATATCTTCACATTTTTCCTCAACACCAATTTCTTCAAATTTAAGATTCAAGTCGTGCACTACACCAGTAACCAAGTCATCCTGGACACCACAAATTCCTATATGACAAAAATATTTAGAGTAATTAGTAAAAGGGATACACACCTTGGCACAATTGTCCAAACATGTTTGCATTCATGCTTCATCCTAGATAAAAATAAAACTTTTAATATAACAATGTTATGATTTAAGAGAAATGCTAGCAACACACATTCTAACACACTTTTCAACATACTCTCTTTGATTGGTTAAAATTCACATGGAACCCACCATATTTATATGGGACCCACATGATTTGGTGGGACCCATGTGGATTTTAACCAATCAAAGAGAGTGTGTTGGAAAGTGTGTGTTAAAAAGTGTGTTGCTAGTATTCCTCTTGATTTAAATATTTATATATGACATAATATAGCTTAACCATTGGATCCCAACTCAATTACTTTAAACTTAGTAGTTACAATACACGATTCCTCTCATAGACCCTTTCCCGCCCAAACGCCAACTAAAATTCCCACAACATCTATTACAGAAATAAGACAATAACGTAAACATATGTGATGTAAATTAAAAATATAACAATTAAAAAAATAAATCCTTTTATGTGGGCCAGTAATATTTGCTGGCTTAATATTTTGAACAATATTACACAAAGGTTTTGTGGTGACGCATGGCTTAAACCAAAATGTTACCATCCCCGTCACCAATCTTAAACATGGAACCCTCCTCTAGCACATTTACATAACAGAGTTTTTAAGATTGCTTTCCTAGTAGATGAACTAACATTTGCTTTATCTAAAAACAAATGTCTTTCTTTCAAATACTTGTTTGCTAGCACATTAGACCAAAGCTTATCTTTTTTTTTCAAGAAGGGAAACATTTTGAAATCAAGTCGTATGAATCCCCAATCTTCACTTTCTTGGTCTACGAAATCTTCTTCCAACTTACCATGTGCATGACTTTCTCATTACATCCACGCCAAATGAAATTTCTAAAGGTCTTGTCCAACACTTCACTATTGAGGGAACCATTTAATTTTTATGTTGTAAGATGAATTTTCAGTCCCTCAATATAGTTACTTACTGTCATATCAATCTTTACAAGTATGAACTTAATCCTTATAAAAAAATTATTGTCATTATTGAAATTCTATTTTAGTTAACAGATTACACAATTAAAGATTATTTTGAAATTTTGATACATTGAGAGATTATTTTCCATAAATTAAGCTTCTGAAGATTTTTTTAGAAATCCTCCTTTTGGTCTAGAGTCCCCTAAAAATTCAACATATCTTTCTGATTTTCATATTTTAGCATATCTTTCTGATTTTCATATTTTAGAATCCAAACCATGCATAAGAATAGGATGAAGGAGTAAAGTTTATGAAATTACATTTTATTTTTCACAAGAGAAATTTGGAACATGTATCATGTGTGAAAATGATATTTTTATGGGGGGTAGGGTGGTGTGGGTGGGGGTGTATATGAAATTCACACAAATTCTTTTGTCCGACAATTTTTAGGCCTATGCTCAAAGGAATTTTATTTTGACCTCTATATTATTTATTCAAAAAAACCTATAAACAATATTTAGTAGATTTCTATCAAATAATCACAGAAAATGTCAGACAAAAATTACGAATTAAACGACTTTAGGAAACCAAAAGAGCAAAATTCAGGCCAAAAGGCCTTCAGCCAGTTTTGGAAATACAAACCAAAGCCTCCATCATGACGTAGAAATTTAAAAATTATTCTTCTCAAATTTATCATTTTTACATGAGGTAGCAATTTGAAAATTATTCTTCTCAAATTTCTCATTTTTACAATTGTTGTTCGGTAGTTAAATGTCATTCAACACAATTTAGATTAGACGAATCACTTTTCATTTCATTAATTGCTGAAATGAACGAGTATTTTTAGATGGATTGTAGAAATTTTAGGGTCTGTTTGGATCCTTGGAAAAATTAAAGAAAGAAAGGCTAGGGAAAGAAGAAAGTGAGTGGATACAATACCTTTCCACTCTTTGGCAGCACATAAAAGAGACGAGGAAAGAAAGTTTTTGAGGTGGGACCCACGTTCAAAATCTTTCTATGGGTGGAGATGGTTAGTTATTTGCTAAATTTAAAATAATTGAACTGAACTGTTTCAAACCGAACTGTTTTGAACTGTTAGTAATGGTTCAGTTTTTTTTGATTCAGTTCAATTCAGCAGTTCAGTTTTTGGTTTTTTTACTCACCCCTACTTTTCACACATCCATGGACGGAATGTAAAAGGCACCAACTTATTGAGAAAAAGTCCAAAATAACCTTGATTATATTATTAGCATTGTGTCATTTTTTTAAGGCATTAAAACGTTGCATCATGCCATGTACAACTATGTACAACTACAAGCATACTAGGCAATTAATGATTTCGACACAAACTCTAATATGTTGATAAAATATTTAATTTAAAATGACATATTTAATTAAAACTTTTCAAGGATGAACTTGTCCTTTTATAAATATACACATCATTCTTTCCTTCCACTTTCTATTCACTTTCACTTATATCAAACAACCAAAAAAAATCTTCTCACTTTCTACTATCATTCTTTCCTTATACTTTTATTCCTTATACTCTTAAAGATTCTTCTGCAAACCAAACATACCCTTAGTCTAGCAATTTAGCTGAGACTAAGAAAACCCCAATAATATGAACCCAAATACCAAAGATGCACGACAAGAATTTAAAATGAAGTTTAGGAAGACTGTTAAGTACAAGTAGATTTTAATCTCAATAAAACTCAATCCAAACAAGAAACACTTATATTGTATCAAAATATTCATGTCAATCCCATGCCTGATAGAGGCTGACTTTAAATTACACAGTCATTTGATAAAGAAAAGTTCAAACGATAATATCAAAAGGGTGCTGTATTTTGTCATTTATGAGGTGTTCAAACGATAATATCAAAAGTTCAAAAACGGATCACTTCCTGCTGTTTTGATATTATATTGCCACCTCTCCTCTGCACTTTGCGTAATCAAAGGTTGAGATTAGTACATAATCAAGGGTCTCTTCTAACAAATTATGCACTTCCTCTCAACTTTTATAATCTATGATTTAATCATTTACTGCATTATTTTTAATTAATCAGTCAATAAAAAGAGGACAGAAAGAGAAGAACAGAAATAAGCAAATTGCAAATACATGATTAATTGCATCCATTGGTATGCACAACGTAATGGTACAAAGTGACACTTTTCATACAACAACCCAAAAGAAAAGAAAAGAAAAGAAAAGAAAAAGACAGGAACATAGTCCCATGTCCCAACTAGGAAACATATTATTAAAAACAAGTAACAAAGTGTAGTTATATGGATAATGATGTTTAAACACGAGTGCCACCAACAGGACCACCCTTGTGCATTGGATCTCCAGTAGCACCTCCTCCAACACCATAGTCAGTGTCACGATAACCTGGACCATATCTGCTATTGTACAGTCCTGCATGGGTCAGCAATAAGCATAACAATTGTGTGAATGTGAGTATGATTATAAATGCCTCAACCATCTTCAGCCTCCATCCTCTATGTCCTCCTATGTGTATCTGCTTGCAAGCCAACCTATTCATAATGCATGGCAAATTTATAACAGTTAGTATAAATATTTTTCAATTAATAATATGACTCGCAACGTGTCTGGTGTCTGTATCAGTGTTTTATAACAGCAAATGTCCGGTGTCTGTGTCAGTGTTTCATAACAGAAAATGAAGCAAAGTTTTATTGATGTACCCCATGGCTAGAGCTGTAACAGCCCAAGCAATGACCGATGTGGCTCCAGCAGATGCTAAACTGTCACTCCTCCAAAACCTGAGGTGATTTGCACCCATAAATTTCGACACTATACCAAGAACAGCAGCCAATATGGAAAAGGTCAAGAAAAACATGGTAGCACCATTTCCTCCAAAACCTGAAGGAAAAAACATACACAATAAATGGTCATTTCATTAGTAATGTGATGACTAAAAATTGAAGTGAAAGGTACATAGAGAAAGAGAAAGTGTAAATGAACTTACTAGGGTGGTAAGTTTGGCCATTGATGAACCTATTGAGGCACCAACTAGCAAAACCAAGTACAATAAAATACATAACCAAGTTCAGAAACAACAATGGACCTAGAACGTTTCTTCCCACAGAAGCCATATTTCAGAAGCTTGTAGAAATTTTCTGTCTTCACAAACACACCGAAATGCAGAGAGAGTTGCTTTTACACGATTTAAATTAAACTTTGCAGGCTTTTGTTTGTTTTGTTTTGTGAGCTTAAGAGTGTGGCAATGTGAAGCTATAAATAGAGAGTTTAAAAGGTACGTTGAAGACACGTGTCAACTAACTGGTCTAGCAAGTGTGATTTCATGTACAGGTGGTAGGACACTTGTCATTTTCTGTCAGAGTGTTCTTCACAAATCTATATACGTACCTCTCTTTCTATTCTATTTTTTATATTTAAATTGATGATTGATTTGAATCTCAAAGCCTAATAAAACGGTGCCTTATCCATTGAAAGAAATCAAATCTATTTATGCTTAGTTACAAGTACTTTGTATGAATGTAAATTCATATTACAAAATTGTTATGTTAAATTCAAAAGGATTAGTTTGTATGTGGAAATTAATTGTGGAGGTAAAATAAATTATGCTCGAAAACAATTAAAATAAATTAGTTTTTATTTTCATGTGTAATGTTTAATTAAATTGTTATTCACATTTAATTAAGAGTTATTCAAATGAAATTATCAAAGTCTTTTTTTAAAAAAAATGGCAGAATCAATTTTACATTTTCATCTTTAGAAGGGAAGCATAGATACACTTAGACTTATAAGACTGATTATCGGTTTTTCTTAAAAATAAAAAGATTGATTATCGGTTAGTACCTTAATTTTCTTCATCACAAAGTATTCCACATCAATTTAAATTCCATTGTATATTTCATCTTTTTTTTTATTGCACCCATTACTCACATTAAATGTTGTATATAATATTCTTATTAATGTGGTCATGGTTTTGGTATGTCGACATTGTTACAGAATGGGATACCTATTGGTTGAACACTTGTGCAGATGTTCTGTTCCAGAGAGATATTATTCTTATCCAATATTGGACAACTATAATAATGAGAATTCGGACTCTTATGTTTTGAGGTGCAGGTGCCACTCACCGTTTAGAGTTGAGATTGAGACCCCAAGCATTTCCTAAGTTTTCAATTTCAATTTCAATTTTCAACTTTATGTAATTAAAAATATTCAATGAGACTTTGATAGTTCTTTTATAAAATGTTTTTATAAAATAAGTAAGTCCTTAAATTAAGAGAAATAAAAAATCATTTTTTTATCACACAAGGGTCGGAACAAAACCTCAAATTTTGCAGTATATATATTTTCATAAATTTAGACTGATATTTTCATTAAAAAAATAAAAAAATGATTTATTTCCTACATTTTGTAACAAACTCAGTTTACGAAGAAAATTAAATAACCACAAAAAGGAAATGGCTCCATTATTGACCGAAGAAAATAAACAGAAAAAATCTCTAAGAAAGAAAAGGAAAGGGACTCTTTCTTATAACAAGAGAACTTGCTACAATCCAACTTACGAGAACTAAAACAAGCTTACAAGTCTACAAACTAAGCAAAGTCTGAATTGAACTAAATGGGCCAAGGCCAAAAGAAATAGAAGAATGCTGTTCACACATATTTTTTCGCTGGAAAACACCAATAATTTACCAATATAACCTCATTGGCAATTAATTGTCGATGAATTTTAACCGGCGGCAGTTAATTGTCGATGAGCATTTACGTCTTTTTCTGGTGTGTTTCAGCCTTGTTAAAAGTGTATACAACAATTTTCAAAGAAATAGAACATGCTTAAACATTAAAAGAGAATCTCTTTTCTAATTCTATTGGCTTCTCGCACGTTTTATGAAATTCTTATCTTAACCTCATTTGAATGATATAATCCCAACTTTTTGTTTGCATATTTTTGGATTATATAATTTAAAAATTGTCAAAATTTAGAAAAGGCGTTATATTTAATACGAAGGTATTTGCTGATCATCGTATTATCCCAACAAAAATGTTAAAACAGTTTTTTAAAGATGGTATGAATAGTCAACAAAGACCATAGTATCATAACTCACTCCTAAAGGATAAATAAGAAAGAAAAGAGAAGGAATGAAGATTTGATTTGTAATGAAAATGGAGAAGATTCAAAGATTATTATATTAACGCATATTATGGTTGTTTTAGGCACAAAACCATACTAGATTGTAACTATTGTCAAAAGAAACGTTTAAAATGGCCAAACCATACCAGATCATGCCATCGTAAAATTGTTTAAAACCTTGCAAAATGGATCTATGATTTATTAAGCTTAAAATTTTACTGGTGGACCGCTACACCACTTTTCTGGAATTTGGATTTGCCGAAAACTAAAACTGCCTCAAAATTATTCAAAATCTCGCTCTTATGGTTGTTCAAATTTTAATCTTTTTCCGTGGGCCCTGACCAACCCATGAAAGGCTCCGCCATTGACGATGTTACAAAAGTTCATCTTTTTTAGTTTTCAAATCTCTATATATTTCGTTGTTGTTAACTTTCAATATGACGTAAAAATGATAAAAAAAGAAGAAGCTATTTTTATTATGATTGCAAAACAAAGTAAATGTTAGCAAAGAGTCAAATTAATGGACTAAATGGACCTTTTTTATATGTTTAGATTTTTTGGGGAAATCAAAATGATGGCAAGTTAGATAAAACAAAAAAGTATTATCACTAATTTCTTGAGCAATTGGAAGTTTGCAAAATTTTGCAAAAAATAAGACAAAATTTTAAGTAAGTTTGATTTCAACAAACAACATCCCCTCATAGATTTGTACTATGCATGTGAGTGAGAAATTAAAAAAGATTTTTGTTTTGCAAGATCGTATTGTATGGATACTCAATTCATTGATTTGCTGAGTGATAACAAATGTTTTATTTCATATTTTTGGGTAAAGGTTATATGAGTTGATATTTCCCTTGATCAATTTATTCTTTGCAAATGTTGGTTAGGCTTCTAAACACGTGAGCTCATGTTGCCATAGTAATATGTGGTTTGACCATGTTGCAAAGTGTATGTTTGATTTTAATTTCGGATGGGGAAAAAATTAATTTTAAAGGTGTAGAATTGATTTTAACTTAAAGTTATGAATTTGAGCTTCTAACTTCAAACGTAATTTTACACTTAAATGTTGTTCAACTCACTTTTACATGAAAGAGTCTAAACATAAACCAAGTTACTTTCACCTAAAAATAACTTTACAATATCAATTCATTCTAATCCAACCTGACTAGAGATCTGCAACCCTGGGTGTGGTCGGATGGTTTATCTACAAAAACTCGACTAAATAATAAGTATGCGTCCGCTGAATATGTGACCTTTTTAGGATAAAAAAGTGCGTACCGAGATGGAAGCTACGAGTTAACCTTTACAGTGGTGAACTAGGGTTGTGAGGAAAAATTTGGACAATTGTTTAAGAGGACACATGTGAACATATTAGAGCAAGTTGACATATGATCTAGATTGGACAGTTCATGTCGCTCTGAGATGCCTTGATTCAATGCATCTAGGGCAAGTCCATGTGATGGTTCGTGTGTGAGCTAATGACTTGAGATTATGAGGTTCGTAGAAAAAGTGGGTGTTAGCCTAGTTCAAAACGGTTGTCCCTCAAGCCTTTAGCTGATAGAGTTATATGATGGCTTGAACTTGGCCCTAAGAGGGACATGTAGTGGTTGAGGCAAACAATCATTCATATCTAACCTTTAAGGAGACTACTTGTATGACATAGTTGATTTTTCTTATTGATATGGAATGACTATTTTTCCTCGTTGGTATATGATTTGATTGACATTTTTATTTGCATGGGCTGATTGATTTTCCTCATTGATATGGAAGGATTGAGTTTTCCGTTGATATGGGATGACTACTTTTTGTCATCAGTATGAGATAATTAATTTCCCCATTAATATCACATGATTGGTTTTTTCAATGCTATGAGATGATTTGCCTCCCCCATTGGTATGAGATGATTTGGTAGGAGTCTTGCATAAAACATAAAACATGGATACTAACTATATATATATATATATATATATATATATGTCATTTACATGTTTGGTGTATCAATATACTTTCTTTGATGTTAATTTCCTTAGTGTTATTTTTGTATGATCATTCTTGACGTAATTTTTTAACTTATTTAATTGTGAAATTATATGTTAATCGTAATTGATCAAATTTCCATGTTTTTAACTTATTTATTGGAATTCTTAAAAAAAAACTTTTTTATTGGAATTAACAAAAAAGAAACCTATTTATTGGAACCAGTCATATGAATCAACTATTACACATCAATTTATATACAAACTATTTAGAAGAGAATAAAGAAGTGGGTGTTGGAGAACTTTTGGGGTATTATGAGTGTAGAAAACTCTTTTATACCTTAAAATTTTATAACATATTTTTTGAGAGGTTAAGGTGAAATTAAATTAATTTTCATAAATTTTATCGCGGACATGATATTTTTGACTCAATAGATTGTACGGTATGTTGTAAGAAAAAATATTTTTTTTTTTGAATAATTGTAAAAAAAAATATTGTACGGTCTGATTTATTTATTTTTATGTTATAAATTCAAGTTTCTAATTTTATTGTATACGTATTTTAGTAGTTAAATGCGTTCTTAATTTATAGCTGAATAATATGTCATTGATTTTATTGTAGGTGTTAATGTTATTAAATTAAATTTAGATATAGACTTGACATATTTTACAAGTTGATTAGATCATGAGAAAACTATTGTTGTGTGGCAAATTAAACAAAACTCAATTAACATAACATATTAGAAGGTTTCACTCTATAACGAATATTGTCTACCATTGTAAAGGTTTATAGACTATTGATAAGTAAACCTAACATAACAAAATATAAGCAGTTGTTTGAAGAGTGAGGAATAAACCTAGCATAACATGTGTTAAGAAAACCTAGCATAACATAACAAATTCATTACTGCAACAAAATCACAAATTAAGAAGTTGTTTGAAGAGTGAAGAATAAACCTTGAAAAATCCTTAAGTTAGATTCTTTTTCCATCACAGTATTTTCAAATTTACTGAAGAAAAAATTGAAAACTTCAAACAACTGAAGAAAAAAGTGAAAACTGCAAACATATAAACACAATCAGATTCAACAAATCGAAAAGGAAAAAAAAACCTGCATTGTTTAGACAATGAAAACTATGGAAATAAAAAAAAAAAATTTGATATGAATGTTAAAGTCTTGATTATGTTGATGGGCACTTGTAAAAATGGTTATGGTTGTGTATCATGGTAATATTGAGATGAGATTTTAGATGTTAGAAAGAAAATTTAGAAGAGATTAAATTTATAAAAATGTTGTAAATATGGATAAATTTTGTTAGTTTAAAATATGAGATAATGACAAGAGAAAGTTCAAACATTGAGGTAGGTAGGAAATCAAAAGTATTTCGCTGAAATAGAATAATGAAAGAGAATGGATTATTAAAAGGACATCGATACAAGCTCATAAGACACAATAAAATGGTCTCATTTAAATGTGGCAATCTTTAGATGTATACTTTTGTTTCTCTCTTATCTTTATTCTAGTAGTAGTGAATGACTGATCAGGCCATCTGCTAAAGGCTTATAGTCTTATACTATAAAGTTTGAATCATAGCTCTGAAAATCACATTATTACAAACAATATCTAATGTAAACCCAATACATTGCATTCAAAAATAAACCTGTAGAGGTAATATCTATTAACATGCACAATAAAACACCTAGGAAACATCACCGATCTCTCCTAAGCACATGCACAATGAAACCAACAACATCAACAAAAGTCATTGCAAGAGGTGTTGACTGTATAGCTACCCCATGGCCACTCACACCACCTTTCATTTGGAACACAATCTCATGCAATTTTAAGTCTCACCTTCCCAATGTTGAATAGCAATTGGACATTGGGATTGGCAACAATGTTTTGTGGTAGCCTCTCATAATTTACCACGATATCTATCCGGTACAGAAATTCACGGTTCGAGAAGACAGTTGTCATGGCAGAAATTGACAAAGCATGCAAGGGTTACGGCTGTTGCCACGACTGTTTTGCCTATTGTGCAGGTTGTTGTTATGTTTGCAGTTCAAGTTGTTGTTCTAACGACAATTCAGGCTGCTGTTCTGTTTGTATACTTGCCGCCACCAAAGAGAGATGATTTTCCATAATCACTACAAAAAAATCAAGATTTTTGTGATGCCTTGTAATAGAAACTGAAAACAGAATTGCATGACATAATATATTCATAATATACCTTGTAATATATGATTGAATAGAATCACATTCGCATAACAAACAAACAAAAAAGAGCATGACAAACACAATATAGACACAGTGATTGACAGATTTTGTGTGGTTTATTAAGTTTTTTTCATCTATCTTGATATGTGTCTTTTAGAAAGAGTAAATGATGCTTTAGCAAACAAACAAAAGTATAATTCATCTCTCTCTATAATGTTATGACTCTCACTAATTTAATACATTGATGACATAAGCATGATACAACTTAAAAATAGAAGTATCTTTTAAATGAGTATTCTTTTATATTTTCTCTCTCGAGAATCACTTTTTCCTCTTTGATTAGGAAAAAACGTTTACCTTTCTGTGAATATATGGATCACGTAGAGTTCAACAATAAATATATAATATATGCAAGCTTAAATTTCTTGGTCCAGGTGTTGCATATATACACAATGCTTCATATTCTAATTATTGTAATGCCTCAGATTGTCACTATTGCAATGTTCATACAACGAAGAAGAAATGCTCATAGCAGCAATTGAAAATCTGTCAGATGGATCCTTTAGAAGCAAGAATGGATGATTGAACGATTTGAAATATACCATTTCATTGTTTACTAGTTTATAGGGGCTATATGTTGTGAATTATTATTTAAAATTCTAGTTTTACATTACTTTCTACCTAAGTACTCTTCAAATCCAAATAATTTACATCAGACACTTTGATTGCCTAAATATATCACCTACTTCAATTCCATTACTCATTTATGTGAATAATGTAAATTTGTAGTTTTTGGGTACTTTTTGGTGTGTATGTGAACTGCAGTTAAGTATGTTGCAAACATAAGTACTAAGAGTTGAACACAATGGATTAGAACAAGAATCTCCAATATCAAAGAAGTGGAGTAGGAGAAGTATCAGAGAACAATTCTTCAAATGGTGTGTGGTTAAAGATGATATCAATGTGACATCAACATGAACCTAAACAATTAGGTCTCTCCCGTTATAGTACACTACAATTAACTTGATGGTCATATATACTGGGTAATGTATATGGTTCTATGGTATTGTTTGCAAATGAACACAAGACACCAATTTATATAAGTTTTTGTGCGTTATGGAAAACAGAAAGTATTTGTGCAATCTGGATAACAAAAAATCATGTATTTTGATTAGTTCAAATTAAAAAAAAATCATGTTTTAAATTATATAATCTGAAATAGTTCAGAATATGGATGATGACTTGGTCAGAAAGGATGATTGATTCCATATGTTTCCGGATCAGATAAGCCAAAATACTCACTTGCTTTACCAATCAACTAAATATCTGGTTCCGCATTGAATCTTGAAGAGGCTCTGATATCATCTTGAAAATCGTAGTTATGCCTAACACAACCCCATAAAACCGACATGTGAGGTGAAGATTGTCCCCACTTATAAACACATGGTCAGACCATCTTCTATCCGATGTGAGACTCTTAACAGAAGCATACTCATTAAATAGCTCAGGTTGTAAATTTATAAAAAAATATGATCTCAAAAAAGAAGCATATGTTACAAGAAGAAATCATTGAAATGGAAATAGTTGAAGATTAAGGGCAGCCGATCGAAATTTGATTGCAGAATGGAACAAATTCAATATTACCAAATTAACAAAATCTGAATCATTTTGTGGTATAGCATCACTCTTAGTTTCCCACTTTAGACTGATCACATATCCCCATTAGTATCATCAAGGCTAGATTTAAAAACTGGACAAATATAAGCATGAAGAAAGTAACCATTTTAATTTCAAGTTCTATTATTGTTCTTGTTTAAAGCAAAAATAAAATCCTACAAAAAAAGACAGTGGTCTTCTCAACAAAAACAGCCATGGAAATGTAAAAAGATACATTCAAAACATTTTCCTCTCAAAGTTGAAGCAATGCATTGACCGATTGATGTCCTGCCTTCACGATGGCTTGCAAGGACTATCATTATAGCTAATGCTTTGTCAACCATCCCACGTCCTGCATCGTTCATAAATCGTATCAATGGAGCAACTATCCCGACCTTTATAGATCTAGCTTTGTGTCCCTGATAAATACATAGAATAAATATAGCACTAGCATAACCTTTTTTTGCCTCTTGGAGTACCTTTGCGAAGTAGCTTTATAAGATATAGGATAGCTCCTGCTGCACCTATTGTAACTCTGTTCTCGTCTAAAACCAATAAATTAAAGAGAGTTGTAGCTGCATTTTCTCTAGCCTCCATGCTGCTGTTTTTCAGCACATCGATTATATGCGGTATAGCTCCTGCGTTTACTATAGTTCCTTTGTTACTCTCCAGGGCCGGCCCTAGGCATAGGCCGAGAGTGAGACGGCCTAGGGCCCATGCCCGTAGGGGGCCCTAATTTTTTTTATAGGGGGTGTATATTACAAAGCTAAGTAAAAAGGTGGGGTTCATATTGTAATTCATGTTAAATGGCCCAAAGCACAATCTTTTTTCGGCCCTGCATGTAAAAATCAGAAAATCAAACTGGAAATGCCCGATTAAAGTGGAAAAAAAAATGTTGAAAGGACCCAACTATTAAAAACACACAAACAAAAATTCTTTTGTAACAATTAAAAAGACAGATGAAAAAAGAAACCTAAAATGAACAATCAAAAGTTCCAAAACTCTCTCTCTCTCTCACATCAAATACTATTCATCGACGAGGTGGTGTAAAACACACCAAAAACTCGCGGAAAAAACAACAATACAACCCAAAGGGACCGTATATAGGCGACACCCCTAAACACCAAAATCCCTCAGTCATGATGCCAGAGTATACACCAAACGTGCTGCCATCAAAGCATACCCCTGCATCACAACTGAACGCACCAAACATGCAAAACACCAAACAGAAATCTGCTACAACAGCACCTAACCAGTTATTCTACCACTGGATGGTTCAGATCACTAGAATAATCATGAAAGATATTTTAATTCCAACTTTCATGTGGAATTGTATAGCTGCTTTCGAAGTCGAAAGTCTTAATTGTTTTCAATTTATAGGTTTTTCCCCTTCATGTTACCACCAACACATATCTTAACACCAGTTTTTTTGTTGTAATGCCAAATACTAGTATGCATGGTTATAAGATGGAACCATCTGATACCATCCATCTATCTATATATCTTTGGAAACTAAGCTTGAGCTATCCATATGCTAGAATTGTGATGATATGGCTCATCTAAAAAAGTTTCACACATTTTTTATGTGTTTATTATGAATCATAAACTCATATGCATTCATTTTCATCACATTATTAACCTTTGAACTACTATTTTTTTTTGAAGAAGCTAAATTAGCCCATCCAAATTGACACCGGAGAGAATCGAACCGAAGTTCTTGAGGATGAGCACACTCCTAGATCCCAATTAAATACCATCAGGCCAACCCAAATGGGTTTTAAACTACTATTTTTATTAATAAACTAATTTATTTAACCTTTATTCATTTTTATTAGTAAACTAATGTCTTTAACCTTAATATTTATTCATTAGTTACATTTTTATTAATTATTAATGTCTTTATTATGTTTTTATAATGACTTTCTCACACCAACCTTTAAACTACTATTTTTTTATATTCCCCAACTATATGATAATTTAGTCACTCATTGTATTAATGAAATTTTTTAATCAATAAATTGGTTAATTAGTTACAATTGTTTAGTAAGTTTTTATTTTCATATTATAACTCTTAGATTGACCAAATATTCCAGCCCTACTTTTTTTTTATTGATATAGTGTTTGTTAGTTTAATTTTCTAATTTCCTTTTGTTAATTGATTTGGATATGATAATATTTAATTGTGAATTTGAAGAAGAGGATAAATGAGACTTCTATTTATGAATTAAGTATAATATACTAAAAAGATGAAAACTAAAATATATGTAAATAGTCTAAATTTAGAGTTTTTATGTAAATATTAATAATATAGAACATGAAGTAAAAATTCAATTCATTTTTATTCAAATATTTTCAATTGAATATGGAAGATTGCATCTCATATAAAAACTGTATTTTAGTTTATAAAGGTGAAGACAAGTGTCTACCGATTTTTTTGTATAAAAACAATCGTTCTAATACTTTAACTTTAAATTGTTTCATACGATCAATATTAGTTTGTTTTTAATAGAAATTTAAGATTTGATCTTATCTCTCAGAATTTCAAGGAATAAAGAACAATAATCTAATTGAATTCAATGGCAAGTAAGTAAAACATATCAAATATTGTTCGAATTAATTAGATATCTAACTTGAATCATGTTTATCAAATTTTAATTTTAAACTTCATATAAAATTGAAAATTTTCTTTTAACTTTGAAATCTAGCTATTACAAACTCTAATTAAAGAAATGATGAAAACAAAAGTAATATATAATTAAGTTTAAATTAAAAAAATGAATATTAGATAAATCATATACAATTGATTTTTCTTCATTATCATGTATTGAATATGACTTTTGAAGTCATGTATATCAACCAGCAATAGAAACAACCAACCAACTACATAAATGACAAAAATCATTCTTCTTAATTCTTCATGTATTAAATATTCTCCTAATCATACATGTCATGGTATAAATATTATATATGTTATAAATACAAAATGATTATAAATTATGATCTCCATTACATTTATGTATCTACAATCTAGCAAATATCTAAACTTTTTCATAATAATCGCTTAAATTTTGTAATCTTTAATTATTTTTTTGATAAATTATAAATTCAAGTAGTTACCACTATGAACTTAGATGAAGAACATGTAAAAATTGTTTAGTGCTTTAATCTATTATTTCTTTTCATCCACTCTTTTGTATTTTACTCTTTTCTATCATTTTTAACACATGTGTAAAAATAAAAGGGTTAATACCGCTTTTGGTCCCTGTAATATTAGCGAATTCCAGTTTTAGTCCCTGTAATATTAGCGAATTCCAGTTTTAGTCCCTGTAAAAAAATAATTTAGATTATGTCCTTGTAATTTCAGATTCTTCAATTTTTGGTCCCTCATTTCACCATGTCAGCAGAATCTGCATACATGACACATGAAATGAGGGACCAAAAGTGGAGGAATATGAAATTACAGAGACCAAAAGTGGGAGGAATCAGAAATTACAGGTACGTAATTTATGCATATTCTGCCGACATGGTTAAATAAGGGACCAAAAGTGGAGGAATCTGAAATTACAAGGACATAATCTAAATTTTTTATTTTACAGGGACTAAAACCGGAATTCACTAATATTACAGAGACCAAAAGTAGCATTAACCCAAAATAAAATACATTTGTGCAAACATGCCTTTAACAAAATCCATCATTAAAAATAACTAATTTTTTCAGGTCATTTTTCATTATAAATTAATTCTTAACAATACAATTTCTTTCAAACTTTTAATTTTAAAAGATACATCATGATGTAGTTTGCTTAAGAAAAAGGATTCAACAAAAATAAATTTAAACCATTAACTATAATTGACTTGATTGAATGAAATTTTTTTATATATGTAGATGGTTAAAAGAAAAATAGGGTCTCATTTGCGCGTATTATAGTCTCGACTACTCTACTAAGGAGATTGTACTAAAATCATATTTCATATGTTTTTTAAACTCAACATATTTATTTTAATAAAAAAATCTGTTTTGTATTTAGCATGCTAAATATAATATGCATCCTTTGTATATGATTAAATTAAATAATGAAACTATAATTATTCAAATTAAATTATAATGAATAGATTATTTGTAAAAGGGATTAAGATGAATATTTCTTTTTTTGAGAAAAGATGAATAATTATTATTATTATCTAAAAACTACTTTGTCATGAAGTGTTTAAATGATACATATGAAAAATGAGTTATTTAATTTATTTATTTTTAAAATTGAGTTATTTCCTTCTATTTTCATTAAATAAAGTAATTTTATCGACTTAAGTTAGAATATAAATTTGATAATATCTAATTATAATTCATAATTTTTTCTTTCTAAAATCCAAAAATGTATTAAAAAGGTAAACAAAAAGAGGAGATATAAACTTAACTAAGAAAATATATTAAAAGAAGTTTTTGAGAGGAGAAGAAGTTTTTATTAATTTCTATTGATTTCTAATAGAGATGAATGACACACTATTTATGTCAAAAGTAATTTTTTATCTACTCTATACTCTATATTCCCTTGACGAAAGAATAATAAGTTTTAAAATATTTTAATAGCCATTTTATTTTTAATTAAAAAACAATTTAATAGAGATCCACCAAATTTATTATTTTTAATAAATTTAAAAAATAAACATTAAATCAAACTCGTGCAACGCACGGGTTGTATACCTAGTAGTAAAGTAAACCAATCTACTTTTGCAATTGCACACTGCCCTTTTTTTTTACAAGTTTTGGACGGTTCATCTGTCGTTTTCTTCTAATGAAACGGATTTTTAAATTATATGAATTAAATGCTATAAATGATGAATCCAAGCTATCTGCACAAGTGAATATTATGTTCAGAAATAAATCTAGTATAACATAACAAATTGGAATAAATCTAGCATAACATATGTTCATAAAACCTAACAAATTCATTGCTGAAATTGAATCCAAAATTAAAAAGATATCTGAAGAGTGAGAATAAACCGCGCAAAATAGAGTTTGAGTGTGTAGTTGTTGCTTACTTCCAATCATTCAACAAAAGTTCAATAATCATTCAACAAAAATTTGCATTAACAAACACATGGATTGAATCAGTAGTAGTATTCAAAATTCAAGTGCAAACTTACGAGAAATCTCCAAAAATGAAGAAGAGCGGAAAAACAACAACAACGAACACGACAACAATGAAGAAGAGCGAAGAATGCGGTTCCCGTAAAAAACAACAGAGTAGCTTAGAGAAGTTGAAGAAGAAGAAAAAGTTAGAGAGATACTTGAGAGAAAAGGAACTTGGGAGAAAAATGTGGTTGTTGTTTGAGAAAAATGTGTACATGTTATAGATGTTGGTAGTGTCCGATGAAACTCCAACTACAAGCATGCAAACACTAACACTGTAACTAACAACTTTTTAAAATGTAACTGATAACTTTTTAAAATATAACTGATACTCATTCTTGCTATTTTTTTTTTCTCTTTTGTGGAGAGTGGATATTTTAAATTAGATTTGTCTAGTTCAATTTTATTTTAGAAGGGGAGGAAATATAAAACAATTTTTGGTTTTTTAAATTTGAGTTTTTTTTTTTGGAGGGAAGGGATGTTAAAAACTAATTTATTAATGACGAAATTGCCCTTAGTTTATTTATTTTCTGTTAAAATCCTATATTATCCTTGTTTAAGTTTTGAACTAATAGTCATTTTCGTCTTTGAACGTGTAACAATTGGTCACAATAGTCCCTTAATGAATCGAAATTTCATAATAATATTTAATTGTGAATTCCACTAGTCAAAATAGTCCTTAATGTTAAAATGTTTCGGTAGTACTATCAACCCTCAAAATACTTACTTATTGCTATTAGTCTATATAAGTATTATTTACTGTCATATCGGTCCTTATTTACTGTCATATAAGAAAAAAAGTTACTGTCAATATTGGGGGACAATTTTAACGCTAGTTATTGTTTTGACTAACAAAATGCACAGTGAACAACTATTTTAGAATTTTGATACATGAAAACACTATTGTGACTATTCGTTACATATTAAGTGATGAATATGACTTTTACCCTTTAAGTTTTCGATCCAATTTTTTCTAATTGCTTGCTCGGGTGTTCAGTGCTCTTTTGTTGGTCACCTATTCCTTTCCCTATAATGGGTATTTTATCAAGGGATTTTAGAGCAAAATCAGTTCCAGCAATGCTATATTTATCGATATGTGGACTCTTTGTTAGTGGAATTGATCTAGCTAGTTCTCTATTGTTACAAACCGTTATATTTGAAGTTGATTTCGTGGTATTTTGATCCTTAGAAAATTGATATCTTTTAAATTTAGTCCTTACATAATTTTAATAGTTTTTTTAGTCTTTAAAAAAAAATTCTGCACTTAGTATTAATCCCTCCTCAATTCAAATTTGTTTAATTTATGCTTAAACTTTTGAGTTTTTAAACAATTTTTTGCAAACGTGTTAAGAACATTACTAAAAGTTCCTCTGCAAAAAATTGTCGCAAAATTTGATTTCTAGGTCCAGATTTTGTTTATTTTATTTTTAATTTTTGCCGTTTTAAAAATTCATATTTAATTCGTTTCATGTTAAAAAATTCTAAATTTTAGTAAATGAACCTTTCATAGTGTTCTAAACTTGTCTCGAGAAAATCGTTCAAAAATTTAAGATTTAAGGATAATGAAACAAATTTTGTTGTAACAGGGACTAAAATTAGAAGTAATTTTCTTTTGTATGACTTAAAAACCTATTACAATTAAGTAAGGACTAAACTTAGAAGTTTCCAATTTTATAGGGACCAAAAACGTACTTAACCCTTTCTAATATGATCAAAAGACCATACATCCTATTCGACTCTTTCAATCATATTGGAAGATATCATCAAGATGCTACGTCTTGCAAATAAGCAAATAAGCGTGCTCAATTTTTATATTGAATTCAACAATTTTTTAACTTTTAAAAAGTCAAATCTATCACTTTTCACCATTTTCCAATACAACATTTCTAAATTTGTCTTTTTAATCAATGCCTAAGAACACTCTTTAGCTTTCCCTTATAATTTTGATTATATATTATGAAGCCTCTAGATCAAACTGATTCATTTAAGCAAATTTGTTCTTCTAATGCATATGTTGTGAAACACAACCGATGCCTTTTATAGGAGTCTAAATTATGCCACTAGGCACGAACACCTACTTGCATTGGATGTTGGTGTATTAAGCCACGGTGGAGAGGAGATAAGAATAGCATAAATGACATGCAGGTATGCAACACTTTTGAATCAGATACTTGTAATGATCAGTAAAATTTACTGAAATTATTATTACTAGGTTCCTTAAAAAAAAAAAAATATTACTAGGCATAAGTTCCCTAAAAAGAAAAATATGACAAAGTAAGTTGGTATGATTCAGTATAAAT
>Ga0228711_1004354_pt1 | contig 21807 bp, 7 predicted proteins | sample MedpolnodulmetaG_2_FD_177996 | JGI IMG/M metagenome (GOLD analysis project Ga0228711, IMG submission 177996) | Root nodule microbial communities from Medicago polymorpha collected in Santa Monica, California, United States - brown nodules | ecosystem: Host-associated > Plants > Roots > Nodule...
TTAAGAGTTATCCTTTTGTATTTATTTTAGATGTTGGATTTATTTTATGATTTTTTTATGTCGCGAATTTGTTATATGTTGATTACTTCTCCTTATTTTGCGATTAAGTATAATGTTAAGTTCGACAATTTATTTATTATCTTGTTTTTAGTATAAATTTATTTGATGTCTATTCTTTTATATTTTTTTATGATAAAAGTAGCATTATTTTTTGTTACAATTAAGTCGTATAAAAATGCATTAAGAAAATTGTTGTTTTTTTCTCTAAAAAAAATAAAAATAAATGAATTGAACTGCATGACAAAAAAATTATTTATCACTACACAACTAATTTGTAACCTTGATAAAACATCTACACACAACTTTCTAGAACCAGAACAATCAAAGAATAAATGGTTAGTTATTTCGGTCATATTACTACTAACTACACATGATATTAAAACTAAATTTTGCATTCCCCTTCTTACTAGATTATATTTTGTGGGAAGATGATTATGAAGTAATCTCCAAGCAAAGAGTAAAATCTTAAAGGAACCAAACCATTCCAAATGACCTTATATAGAAGAAAATTTGCTACATCTTCAAAATTAGATATCAAGTCATAAACTTTTTTAACATAATATATACCATCAAGATTAAGATCTCAAACCAAGTATATTCCAGATTATTCTACAAAGAAATGCTAGATAATAAAACTTTACATTCATCCACCAACTCAACCTTCCAAACAAACAAGTTTCTTCTCCAGCTCCAACAGCCTTCCTCAACCCTTATTCTTAACACTATGTCCTTCACAAAAACATTTTTTTTCCATGGTAAACTAAACAACAAACTAAAACGCTATTTTGGCTGGGAATGATTCTCCCATATCATGGGTCCATTAAAATTTTCACTTTTCATCATAAAGGAGAGCTAATAAAGATTTAAAGAGATGAGATGAGATGAGATTTAAGGGTAAAGATATGGACACTTAGAAAAAATTTGCGAAAAAAAATAGAGATGATCCATTTTCATTTTAGTTAGTTTTATGATATATAACAAAGAGGTCACATAATTAACCAATAAGGGATGCGTGCCTGTTTTTAAAACAATTGGAGACGAGTTCAATATGTCTTTGACGAAAATCAAGAGTGAATTGAGGAAGAATTTTTTTTATATTAATTAAAGTGTCACTAATAACCATATTAGAACTATCTCCAAAGAATTTGAACTTTGTGCTCTAAGATTAAAACTAAACTTTTATCATTGAGTACTCAATGTAATGATACAAAAAAATTGAGACCCTCAGCAAGATTTTTCAACTTCAAGTATCAACACATACTTAAATCTGCACTCAAGCAGGATTGGAGCTTGTAACAAAAGAAAGAAAGATAAATCTGCACTCAAGCAGGATTGGAGCTTGTAACAAAAGAAAGAAAGAAAGAATGGGAGCTTGAAACAATTGACTTTCGTTGCCAAATTGTTAGGACAAAACGTTCTTAACAACTAGTAAGATACCCGTCCATCCGCACGGGTCCCTGTCGGTGTTGGTGATTTATTTTAGTTTCATATATTATATATATAAGTTTAAAAAATAAATATTAATTTAATGAGTATTATCAATGACAACTTGTTTTGTGCATAGTAGTTATGTTAAAATATGTATCAGCGATAACTTTTCCCATGTATAATATTTTATTAAAACTTTTTATCACTAACAACTTCTCTAGTGTTTGACACTTATTTTAAAATTTATATATAATTATTATTTTATAATATGTATCAACGATGACTTGTCCCGTGTAAGATAATTATTTTAAAATTTATATCAATAACAAAATGGCCCGCGTAATATAATTATTATAAATTTTGTATCACTGATAACATGTCCCGTGTATCAGAATTAGTTTAGTGAATGACAACTTATCCGGTGCGTTTGAGTTAATTCTCCGAAACTTTTCAAGTGTTTGATAGTTTAGTTTAACTTAATCAATGTCAACTTTTTTGTGCATTTTATTAACGATAATTTGTCTCGTGCATGATAATTTAATTTGTTCAATGTCAATTTCTCATGGGTATTTTATTAACGAAAACTTATCTCATGCAAGACAGTTCTATTTTTTTAGGGCGCATGATATTTTTATTTAATCAATGTCAAATTCTCCTATATTTTAGTTATTTCTAAAATTTTAGTCAATGTCCACCTATCATGTACATTTTAGTTGACGAAGGTTCAGTCTTATTGTAGAATTAAAGTGATGTGATATTCTAAATATTAAAATTGTTTTAGCAGGAACAATAAATTATAAATAACAACTTGTTATGTGTAGTAAAGTTAGTTTAGACAGTAACAATTTATCCCATGTATTTGAGTTAATTCTAAATTTTTAGTAATGAAATTTTATCCTGTGCATTTGAGTTAATTTTGATTTTATTTAATGAAAATCTGTCAGATGCATGTATAATTGTTTTTGGCATTGCTTTCCCCATGTATAATAGTTTTTGGCACTTCTGGCCGCCTCACGCGCTATTTCACTATCACGATTTTTATCTAAAGGATCTTCTTTACTTATATTGTGTAGAGTTTTTGTATATAAATAAATAGATTTTTAAATATTATATAGATAGATATTGCTCTTAAAAATTATATTTTCAAAAAAATATTTCGAACATTTATGGCTAAACATACACACGTTTTGGTTTCCACATTATAAAAATTATATTTTGAATACATATCAACCCATTTTCCTTAAAAAAAATAGATCATTTTTTTAAGTTTAATCGTACATATATATCAATGAAATTTCTTTGTTGAATTAGTATAACTTAGTGATGCTTAGTTAACTATCCTTTTTCTTTTTGTATGAAAAAAAATCATATTTTTTCTTTCAGATTTTTAAGTTCTTATATAATATTTTTCTTTTAAAGAAGTTCTTATATAATGTTGAATATCAATGTAATAAATTCTTAAATTCAATTTTATACATGATTTTACGTGTATTAGTGACAAATATTTTTCTAATTTTAATTTATTAGTGACAAATATAGTGGAAGAGAGTATTTTGTAGTGGTGACAAACTTTATACTTCCCTAAACAAATATTTTTCTAGTGGAAGAGAGTATTTTGTAGAGAAAGAGTATCTTATAGGATCATAAGATTTGAAATAAGTGAAAAGACGGAAAAGAAAAATTGAATTTGAAGTGACAATGTAAATCTGACATTGAGAATTGTAATAAAATGTCATATAATGTTCAATTGCATTTGGTATTGAACCAATATGTATTAACGTGTAGTCGGTTATCAAATATTTGAGATTTTAGAGTGTAAAGTTGTTGTTTTCAATCAACTAAATAGTTAGTGTAGTTAGATGACATCATTTAGTCATGAAAAGTAAATTTTAGACACAAATTACCCCTGTTTTAACAAGTTGTTAATTTTTTAAGAAAGGTCATTTGTGTGTTTTCCACAACATACTCTTTTCTTATATTAAGAGGGATTATCGAAATTTAAAATAATTTTTAATTTCATTAAGTATTAATTCTTTTATGACCACTTTGTATCAACAATTCCATTGTCGTCCAGCGGTTAGGATATCTGGCTTTCACCCAGGAGACCCGGGTTCGATTCCCGGCAATGGAACTTTTTTACTTACATAAAGTTTTTTTTGTTTTTGTTTTTGTTTTTGTATTTGTATTTGTATTTTTATTTTTATTAATTTCAGGATTTTCAATTAGTTTCAGTTGCACGTGTGTTGCTGCATATTACAATCAATCTTGATATACATGTGTCCCCTCAATATGTTTGCTTGACCATGTACAATAATAATTTCTTTCCTTCAAAAAAATAATAATAACATCAATTTAGACTTAAAAAATAAATTGAGTTAGAAGTATCTCACAAATTACATAATTGATTTGAAAACTTATTTCAAAATGAAGATAAGAAGTAGTGTGTCAGAGAATTTATGCAGAGCAGGAGCAGGGTGATGATATGTCTTCTTCAACAGCAAAAGTAGTAAAACTTTATTTCAATAACACTTTTTTATTTTTTTTTTGAAAGGTTCAATAACACTTTTGATAAATAAGAAATAGTCATTGTAAATGTAATTAATAGAAAATGTTTTTCTTTTTTTTACAAAAAATTAAATTTTTTATCAATGAAAAAAAAAGATAGAAAAGAAAACTAATGACCAAGTAGATACTGGCCAATAAAATTAAAAAAAAATATGAAAAAGTTTAATCTCATTATCAAGATCAATTTCAAATTTGATCAACTGATCGGCACAAAAACAATGTTTTAGTCCCTAATCAGTAAGGATCTAATGTAATCAACAATCACAATATATGGGTGGGTATGCGAAACTCATTCTTTGATGAATTTGATTACGGGGAGCCTTATCGAGACTAGAGTCACAAAACACCTTAGAAATAATTCATTTATATATTAAAAGTTAAATATGTTTTCAAGTCCCTATAAAATTATATACTTTCAAGTTTAGTTCATAAAAAAAATTATTTACTTTTAGTCCTGATTTTCATTTTATAGAGACTATTTTGAAAGACTAAAAGTACCCATTTATCGTAACGAGTTTTCAATATAAGGACTATTCTTGAAAATTATAAATATTATGAATGACTAAAATTACAATTAAAATTTTATAGGGATTAAACTTAAAAACTCTAGATTTTGTAGGGATTAAAAACATATTTAAACCATATTTTAATTTAAAGACAAGGTAAAAATTATCAATTATTTCATTTGCCTAGCCTTTCAATTTCTTTTCTTATATAGATTTTTTCTAGAAAAAAAGTAGTCCATTCGTCTCAAATATGATAGAAGTTGTTGACATTAAATATGATAGAAGTTGTTGACATTTGCTTATATTCAAGACCATCAATTTTTTTTTGTTTTGTTGCTTATATTCAAGACCGGAGGGAGTAACTAATTTATCTTTAGCTTGATGAAATTGTCTAAGATTAACCTTACCTTTGAATGATTGATTAATTGATGAGATATACTGAATGATTGTAGGCACTAAATCAACCATTCATCTCCATCAACGACATACTTAAAGAATTTTACTCCTCTGTATAAGTGAGAGCAAATTTTTCTTTCATAGCAAATAGTTGTTGCATGGATCGTTAACAAAATCTTGAGTCAATGCTGATATAGAGGATCCCAGTCCAAAGGCTTGAACCACAACATTGACGTGGTTGACAACGTGAATGTCATAACCTAAACCCATAATCATCTGGCATCTTAGGGTCCGTTTGGTTCGAGAATTAGGAGGGGAGGGGAGGGGAGGTAAGAGATTTTAACGGAGGGGAAGAGAGGGGAGATATTTTAATTAAAAACGTGTTAGGTTCGCAAGGGAAGGGGAGGGGAGGGGGAGGAATTTTAAAATTATTTTACTGTTTTACCCTTAAACTTAATTAAATAAAAGAAACTACTGGATTTTACAATTTCAGAGACCAATGACAAACACACATCTAAGCTGCTTATTTTATCTTAAACTGGCTCATATATTTTCCAAAACAAGACATGAACCGATGAATTAACATTCTAAAAAAAGGATCAACAAGCAATAATAAGTTGAATTAAAATAAGATAATAATAATAATAATAATAATAATAATAAGGTCGTTGAGATCAACAAAATAGTAGTAGAAGTGGTTTTAGATGTAACAAATAAGAGTTATAGATAATATAATAATAAAAGTTGTTACAAAAAAAAATATAACAAAATAATAATAACAATAATTGTTATAAGAATAAGATAACCTAATAATAATAAATAATAATAAAAGTTGTTACAAGGTTAATATTGAGATTTGAAATTAATTTAAGGATAATTATGGCAATGCAATCAAATTTTAAAAAGATTTGCTCCCCTCCCTTTCTAAAAATTGAACCAAACACTTCAAATTAAAAATCTCTCCTCCCCTCCCCGCCCCGCCCCTCCCTTTCAAAACTCTCGAACCAAACGGACCCTTAGAGACTTAAACCACAACATTGACGGTGGTTAGATCTTAGTCGTTGGATATACAAATTTTAAACCTCAATTTTAATTTAAAAATTCAAAATAAAAGATTTGTTTAAACTCTAAATTGTTTAATCTCGATACTTACCAACACTAATAGATTTTATTCGGAGAGAACCTAATTAATTCTCTTGTTGCCACCATTCCACCAAACACCATGACTAGATATTTAATGTATTTTGTATTTGAATTATGAAAATGGTTAAGCAATAAACGAAGCTGGCAAGCATAAGTATACCTGAAGAGCTCTGCATTTCCAAAAACATTCGCAAAAGGAAAATTTACTTCCATAAAGGCTAAACATTATCTCTAACCTAACCTCTTTCCATGGCCAGTACCAGAACTCGCTTTTGCTGTGTTCTTTTCATCATTTCTTTGGTATATTCCTTTGCATGGATATACATTGCCGCGGGATCTGCAAACCCTGGTGTCCAAGTCGAGACTACTGCTTCTTCACTCGACTCCTTTACGATAACCTAACCATGCATGGTCTTCAAGTCTCATACTGTAGCAAGGAAGGGGACACTGTCACTGAATGCATAAAACAAGATACCTGTGATCTTAATTTAATAACCTCCTGACTCAGGCTATCATTAGTCTTCTTAGCATCATCCAATACTATCTTTCGGGTAGTAAGACCTCCCAGTGTTGGGGTCGGAGTAGTTGAACTATGTTGGCTAGGCCGCTAGACTGTCTAGATATTGGTGATGTTTCTTGGGAAACAATTCTAGATCTAGGAACAGAAGCTGAGAAAAATTACTTTGACAATCCAAAAACAGGATTAAACGATTTAGAATAACTTGGTTTCTGTCGATGTCTCAATATTCACATCCCAGAGTTACAAAGTGACTGCTCAGAGACTAACTCGGTTTCTGTCGATGTCTCAGTATTTCACATCATCTTCTCCATGAAAGCTTCTAGTTTCATCAGCCTCTTCATCTTCATCGAGATACTTATCAACATCCGCGCAATCTTCTTCAGCATCAATCTGAAAAGTTTCAGAGATTATATATCCATATATTATATAGTCAATTGTTTTTCTTGCATTTTGGTAGAAGCGAAGATGAATTGGTTTACCTTATTCCAAAGTTTGGAATATTTTGAGTCATGTTACCCAAAAGGAAGACTACTTCTTAATCTAGGATCAACTGTAGCAAACAGTTTCCACTCTCCAATACATGTATCACGCCGCAAAAAGTTGACATTATAAAGTAAAGTAAATACATTAGAATTTGAGGATGTAAACACGTACAAGTAAAGGTGGTTTTAATCGCTATACAGATATCACTGTCAGTTAGGTTGTTAACTAGCATATATTTTCCTTAATAAAAACAATAGAAAGACATATCTCAGTGATGATGCAAAGAACAGGGTAATCTCAAATAAGGTTGCATGCATTGATTTTTGAAACACCACAAAACTCGTAACAATACATTCTTCTGCTCATTAAATTTAATGTAAATCAATCAGATGCAGTGTTTGGTAGGATCAAACCTTAATACAGAGCAAATTTAGGTTTCATAGCTTAAAACATACAATTATTCTTAACATCCGTGCCTTCCAAATACGATCATCTTCCAAATGTTCAATGCGAAAAAGAATTAACAAGATCCACTGATATAATCAAGGACTCATGAGAACAATTAACAATCCCCTGATTATCAAACTCTAAAAAGACATTTTCTAAGCCTAGTTCTCTCATCCATCGGAGAGCTTTAAGGAGATTGATTTTATGATTTTGGTTCTGTAATATTAATACTTTCTTTTGAAAAAGAGAGAAAGAAGATCAATAGTCAATACTCAAAGTTACAAGTGACTATGAAAACGTAACAAACTTAAGTCTCTGGAAAATTAAAATACAAGGGAAATAGACATTAATATAATCATGATTTTTCATTCTTTACAATTAGATATTATAAAGAGTAGTGTATATAATAGCAGGGTTCCATTACCAACTCTCAGACTAACATTTTATTGTCTCTAGACAGAATATAGACTGCCCTTATCCAAAGTTCACAATCAACTTGTTATCACAAACATACAGGTGCATGAAGATAGATGTTTCATAAACTAGAATTTGAATAAGAAAAACAGAAACGAGCTTTCATTTCAATCGAATAGGTTTTAGTTTTACTGCAACTGCTCTCTCAAGTCAGAATTGTTTGCATTAAATGCGTGCTATCGCAATAGATCAAACAGTTGAGTCTTGTAGGCCAAGTTATTATATACACAATTGAATCTAACAGCTTCAATGTATTGCTACTTTCTGATAAGATTCTGAACAAAATATCACTTTATCAAAACTGATCAGTTCTGCCATAAATCTGTTGACTCGTTTAGAAAGGAATGTGTGGTATCGACTAGGTAACGTAATGTTATTATGTGGAATAGAAATGTGCACATGACCAACTAAACAGAAACAATTAATAAGAACATGTGCATAGCAAAATGACCAAGTCAAAAGAAAACCAATTAATTATTAATAATCAGGATTTATAATTATTTCGGAGGAAATTAACAGTTATTCATGGAGATGATATAATTCCGCCGTCTTTTTCAGAGGGATTTGACAACTTCATGCTCTAATATCACATGTAAGTAGTTTATATTTTGACATTCACGTTTGCATTCAAGAAAGCTATGTTGTCATAATTCAATTGATCACACAGACACCAAAAGATATGCTTATAGTGGTAAACTGTATATAATATACATATGTAATAACAAGATATAAAAGATTAAAAGCATGAACCCAACAATGGCCATTTCCTACATACAAAATGATTTGGGGCATAAGTAGAACACTTATCATGTTGTAAAGTAGTATCTATTCATTAATAGTTGGCTAAATCCCATCAAATTGACACCAAGATTCGGTGTGATATATCATTCTTATGTAAGACACGTCAGCGTAAGTAGGTCTGAGGTGCCCTAGCTAGAATAGAAACAGCATTTACGTAAAAATGAAAAATAATTTAAATTTGAATGTACATGGTTTTGGTTCAGTTGAAAGTGGTTGAATTGAAGTTAATGAAGAGCTCAGCAACTCTTCTGCTTTGGTCCACTAAGCACCTATGAAATTGGATGGTCAACTCTCGTACCATTTCATTAAAAATGAGAATGAGAATGAGAATGAGACATATTGTGTTGATCAAAAGTGACTTTTGATCCAAGGGAGTAACTCACGTTCTTTGTCCAAATGCTTTCATTTCATATGAAAAAAACATCATTTAATTGTTTATAAGAATCTTACTAATTTTTTTGCATATTATCGTAAAAAATAATCAATATCAGCTATTATAAATAATAAAAATTCATAATATTTCACCAACATTTTTGTATCCATGGAAAAAGAAAACTAAGGTCTAATAAAAGATACTTGATAGTATCAGCTCCTCACTCGGATGGGCAGTCAGAAGTGAGGAACCGGACATTAGAAGCTTATTTACGGTGTTTCGTTAATGGACAACCTAAGCAGTGGTTGAAGTGGCTGGGATGGGCAGAATTATGGTTTAATTCCTCTTTTAATTCATCCATTGGGATGAGCCATGTATGGGAGGGAAGCACCATCTATATCCTAGGGAAAGCGCGCGAGTTCAAGGTGTGGATCAGCTGTTGTTAGAAAGGGACGTGATTTTGGAGGAATTATTTAGCTTCCCCAACAGGTAGCCTCTTAGACATGTCCTTCAATTATTCAGCGCAAGATACAAAATTGTTGGATCAGTAAGCCACAAACACATCCATCACAAAACTAGAAAAGACTAATAGACATAAGCTTGAAAATTGAAAGTCTCGTTGTTTTGGCTTAAAGGTTAACTGATATTGTCCCCAAGTGCATGGTCTCATATTCTTATGGCTTAATCTAATTTGAAGGTCAATTAGTGTTAGCTCAAGGAATCTTAAATACATCTCTAGCATGTGCATTTCAATTGAACATTGACCTGAAGTCTAAATTGAAATCCAGCTTTTTAGTCATATAAAACTGAGTGGTAGATAAACAATATAGCGTGCCAGTTATAAGTCGATTTTTATAAAATTCAATTTAAACATCTATAGCAAGGAAGGGGACACTGTCACTGAATGCATAAAACAAGATACCTGTGATCTTAATTTAATAACCTCCTGACTCAGGCTATCATTAGTGGTTGAACGAGGTGGGCTACGCTGTCTAGATATTGTTTATGTTGCTTGGGAAACAATTCTAGATCCAGGAACAAAAGCCGACTAAAATTTCTTTGTCGATCCAAAAACAGGATTAAACGATTTACAATAACTCGGTTTCTGTCGATGTCTCAATATTCACATCCCAAAGTCACAAAGTGACTTCTAGAGACTAACTCGGTTTCTGTCGATGTCTCAATATTCACATCTACTCCATCCAAGCTGCTAATTTCCGTCTTCATCGAGATACTTATCAACATCCGTGCACTCTTCTTCAGCATCAATCTGAAAAGTTTCAGAGATTATATATCCATATATTATATAGTCAATTGATTTTCTTGCATTTTAGTAGAAGGGAAGATGAATTGGTTTACCTTATTCAAAACATCAATCATATTCTGAAGTTTCTCTTGTGACGCCCCTATTTGTTGAAGAATCTTTTAACATTGTTGTGCGGTGATCTTCAAGATTGGGAGCAGAAGAATCAACCACATGCTTCAAAAGGGATAGGGATTTAAAAGTTTTTGGGACTGGTGTAAGAATTAGAATGAGAGGAAATGCAAAATTATAACACAAGCAGATCAGCTTCCACCAACTTCAAAGTTAAAAGAGAAAAATCGACAACTGTCACTATTGACGAATAAATATAATGTTGACAAGATCAATAAACAAACGTGCTAACATGTCAAATTGCTCATGCCTTTGTCATACCATGTACAGGCAAATCAGATATAAATCCTACTGTGTCGTTAATAAACACTTTCATCCGACGAATAAAATTAGAACAGTAAAGTTTATATATGCATACAGAATGTTATTAAACAGGTAGGATAGAAAGAGTACTGAAAAATATATTAGAATATTTTGAGTCATTACCTCAAAGGAAGATTAGCACTTCTTAATCTAAGATCAACTGTAGCAAACAGTTTCCACTCTCCAATACATGTATCACACCGCAAAAAGTTGACATTATAAAGTAAATAAATTAGAATTTGAGGAAGTATACATGTACAAGTAAAGGTGGTTTTAATCGCTATACAGATATCATTGTCAGTTAGGTTGCTAACAAAATAGCAAACACATATATATTAAGAAGACTTACGACATTTGTCTACCCGACAACATCAACGGTGGCTAAGCATTGTCCAGATGAACCCCCATGCATCTTCCGATCAGCATGTTGCACAACACGGGTACGGAAAATTTCAATTTGTGTTGGTGGATAATTTCCCCAAACTAAGACTCGAAGAGATTTCCCCAATTCAGTGATCAAATCATGTAATAAGAGGTGATCATAAAAAATGATGTAATTGCACATTAACTGTAGTTCATAAATCACAGACAGGACAAAATATCCTGTGAAACTGCATTATAAATGTCAAGAACAGGTTAATCTCAAACGATGTTGCATGCATTGATTTTTGAAACACCATAACACTAGTAACAATACATTCTTCTGTTCATTAAATTTAATGTGAATCAATCAGATGCAGCGTGTGTTTGGTAGGATCAAACCTTAATACAGAGCAAATTTAGGTTTCATAGCCTAAAACATACAACTATTCTTAACATCCGTGCCTTCCAAATACTATTGTTTCCATAAAAACAGTTTTAGCAAATTTTTGCGAGGACGACTTGATGCAGTGAGAAAGTAAAAAACCATAACGTATGCCAAAAGCAAAAACATTGCTTGAGGATAAATGTATGTAAAACTTAGTTGCTGAGGTTGAAGTTTAGTTTCTCAGCACTGCTCATAAAACCTTGGCCTCCACTTCCTCTTCTCATATAGACAAGTATCAAACAAATTATGATATAGAAATTAGTAAATTGTTGATTCACAGAGTTACATATCCCCTTCCAGACATCATTGTCAAAATTACACAATTTTTCATTCCTAAATAAAAATTGAGTGAAGTCATTTTTGTATGTAAAATGTGTGATGCGATGTCACTGTAGTCAGAATGTATCGAAATTACAAAAATTTTCCCAAAATGTGTCTTTTATTTAGTAAAAGTGAGGATCATTGATGACCAAACTATCGAAAACCATATTTGATGACCAAACTAACTAATGAACGAAATATTTAAATATTAAACCGACTAATGAAAGAGGCATTGATGTATGACCATTGTAACAAAAATTGTAGTTTACTCCATAAAAATTACACAAGCAGAACTACAAATCATATTGAAACACTAATTAATGGTTAACTCAATTTTTAAACACAAACCACTCCCAACTCTATTACCACTCTCAATTTTATATTGTCTACTTTGATATAATGTCGGTCTTAACTATCAAGCAAAAATGAGCGAATGCACGAGTACTTTGTTAGCTAATCCAAAATTTTCATTGATGAGCGAATGAAATAAATAAATATGCCGTAAATAAAAATTAACTGCATAAACTATAGGTGAGAAAAATATTTTTCATTGATGAATTAGTTAGAAGATGATATTTTACTAATTAAAATTATTGATTTTTAAATCAAATTAAAGAGTATTCTCATGGTAAGATTATGAAATTTCAGCTGAGGTGACAATTAAAATATGTTTGAAGTTGGTAGTTTGGCTAGTGGTAATTAAAACAAATTTTGATTTAGTTTTATAATATTGGATACAGAATCTTACAACAATTCCATTGTCGTCCAGCGGTTAGGATATCTGGCTTTCACCCAGGAGACCCGGGTTCGATTCCCGGCAATGGAACTTTTTAAATTTTTATTTCTTTTTCTTTTAATAAATTGGATTCACTACTGTCAAGAATTTCCTGCATATTCGAGACCATTAACAATCGTACGATCTTGATCTGATGGTTCAAAATAACATTTTCGAAAACCAAACTTAAATTTAGACCGTTCCGATCTTGATCAAACGCTTACTAGTTGATTAAAAGATCCATATTTTTAATGTTCAGATTTTCAGTTGCAAATGGATATGGCAAATTGATACAAGTATCCTGCAATTAAGCATAAAAATATGTAAACAATTGCATGGATGGATGGACCCATCAACACAATATCCATTTTTCAATCATTGTAACATATAATGCACTCTGCAGTCTGCACCGTTTAAAAGATGTAACAAAACAAGCTAATTTTCTACTGCAATGTTAGAATCTTGTGTATGTGAGGGCCTCCATTTTCTAAATGTCAAATAAGCCTGCAATATGCATGCCTGGAAGTTTGAAAGACCACAAAACCCATAACATACATTTTTTTCTTAGCATCCATGCCTTCCAAATACTATTGTGGGTGTGGCCACAAACATGTATACCGTGAATATTTTCAATGACTTGATGCAGTGAGAAAGTGAAAAACCAGCTTTAGAAAAGGAACGAATAGATTGCTTGAGGAAAAATGTATGTATATCTTGAAAATTTAGTATGACAGTTATACCTTCGCCGCTGAAGCTGAAGTTCAGTTTCTCCGGCACCGCTCATAAAACCTTGGCCTCCACTTCCTCTCCTGATATTGGTAAGATACTGTAATTCTATTCAACAATTTACTAATTGCTGATACTATGGATTAGGTGCATGCATGGATTCACAGAATTAACATTCTTCCATCCAGAAATATGTGTTACATTAATTATTTAATTAATCTATCATGGATTGACAATAATCAATTATTATAAGCTAATACTATGTTATAAATTATGGTCGATTGTATTAAGCATTAATCAGTTGATGAATATGTGTGATTGGGCTATTGTTTTTAAATGGACCGTGATGGGTTGGACCATTTAGTTAAGCCCAATGAGAGGTCCCTGCCTTCAGCCGTTTAGCTATTTAAATGTCATCCCATCAGACGGTTAAGCATTCTGAACATTCTGGTGCTAAACGGAATGAGGGTAGTCATCCTCTCATCTTTCTGACAGCTATCCTTCATGAATCCTAATTCAAAGGTACACAATTCTTCTTCCTTCTTTATTATTGATAATATGCTATAACTTGTATCTATTGATCTATGGCTAAACACTAAAACTTGTATCAATATGTGCATAAGAGAAAGAGCGGGTGAAGAAAGTGATAGGAATTATATAAAGTTTTCAACCACATTTGTACTTATAATAGCAGCAACGTAAACAGAAAACTAAATAGGTATGTGAAGTAATAAAATAGTTGGTGATCCAAACAATATGTCCATTCATCAATGAACATTAGAAAAACAAAACAATAATCATTTCTTCCAATTCAAAAATAGAATCAAACAACAGAAAATTAGTGGAAAGTAAAAGAAAAGTCCAACCCTCGGGCACTGACAACTTCAGCTTCTCCAGAAGCACCAAATGTATAGCGACCATTAGGGCCTAAAACACGAACAAGTCTCGACTTCTTGTATGCCAGAGCTGCAAGTTCAGCCTACACACTTAATACTATCAAAGCAACACAAAATTCAATTCAAGATACAATACTATCAAGCATCAATCAAATAGTTGATCGAAACCACAAAACATACCTGCAGCATAGCTTCCTTGGTGAATGCATGAGCAACTACTTGAAGTGTTTCAACCACACTCAAATCCCAAGAGATTGAAAATACATGACTATGATGGATTATGCTTCCCAAAATGGATAAGTATTCTTAGTAACTTAGTTGCTCTTGAACTTTGGCGTTGCAACAACTGTGTTCAGCTTCCGAATTATACGATATGTGTGATCTTAAGTACATGGATGACGATGTATCTCATGCCTATGATAATAGTCAAAATTCATTCAATTGAAGCTGAAAAGACTTGTATGAAAATGTTTTCAAGTTATTGTAATATTTTGTAACAGGAGCTTTTATAATATTCTTCACAGCTAAAAATTATGCGCTGTGATGAAAAACATAGAAAAGGACACCTTGATATGTTCATGCATGCTATTGACTGTTATAAACCACCTGATACCGAGTTCAATTCCCAATGACTAAAAATATGAAAATTTCCTTCAAATAGTGTATATAATTTTATATTTTTCTTTTTTTGAGAAATTTAATCCTTCAGAGCTTTTCCTCATTGGAAAACAAATTTATTTATAGACTTTTATATGGAGATATGGCTTGCTTGTGCTTTCAAAGGGCAAGTAACAACTTTACGTTTTGAGAAATAGCCAAGATAGATTATTTGACTATTTTTTATTTCTGTATGAAATGGAAAGAAAAAGAAAGAAACAAAAGTCAACAATGGATTCATAATAATGACATTTAATTCAAAGTGTGGGTCTTAGCACTAACACCCCATTGCTTAGTGGATGTTGTTGATCTGCATTTTATTTTATTTTCCTTCATAGTACTCACTGTTGCTCTACAAATGGCAGAGGCCTTGCTTGGAGTTGTATTTGAGAATTTGTTATCTCTTGTTCAAAATGAATTTGCAACCATTTCTGGAATCAAGTCAAAGGCTGAAAAGCTGTCAACCACCTTGGATCTGATCAAGGCTGTTCTTGAAGATGCTGAGAAAAAACAGGTCACAGACCGCTCTATTAAGGTATGGCTCGAACAACTCAAAGATGCTGCATATGTGCTCAATGATATTCTTGATGAATGTTCCATTGAATCTGGTAGACTTAAAGCCTCGTCCTGTTTCAACCTAAAGAACATTGTGTTTCGCCATGACATCGGCAAAAGGTTGAAAGAAATTACAAGGAGATTCGATCAAATTGCTGAAAGTAAAAACAAATTTCTTTTACGAGAGGGTGTTGTTGTTAGGGAAAGGCCAAATGAAGTTGATGAATGGCGCCAAACAAGCTCCATTATTACTGAACCCAAAGTGTTTGGACGAGTAGATGATAGAGAGAGGATTGTTGAGTTTCTTCTCACCCAAGCGCAAGTTTCTGATTTCCTATCGATCTATCCTATTGTTGGCTTAGGTGGTGTTGGTAAAACAACACTTGCTCAATTGGTCTACAATGATCATAGGGTAAGTAGCAATTTTAATACAAAAGTTTGGATTTGTGTTTCGGAGACTTTCTCTGTCAAAAGGATTTTGTGTTCCATTATAGAATCTATCACAAAAGAAAAATTTGATGCCTTGGATTTAGATGTAATACAAATAAAAGTACGAGAACTATTGCAAGGTAAAAGATTTTTGCTGGTTTTGGATGATGTATGGAACAGAAATCAAGGATTGGAACTGGGGTTAAGCCAAGATAAATGGAACATGTTGAACTCTGTGTTGTCATGTGCATCCAAAGGATCTTCCATTTTAGTTTCCACTCGTGATAAGGATGTTGCAGAAATCATGGGAACATGTTTAGCTCATAATTTATCTGGTCTCTCTGAAAACGAATGTTGGTTGTTGTTTAGACAATATGCATTTGGATGTGCTGGAGAAGAACGGAAAGAGCTTGTAGCAATAGGTAAGGCGATAGTAAAGAAGTGTGGAGGATTGCCTCTTGCAGCACAAGCATTGGGAGGTCTAATGCGCTCAAGGAGTGATGAAAATGAATGGCTTGAAATTAAAGAGAGTAAGCTTTGGACCTTATCATATGAGAATTCCATTTTGCCAGCCTTAAGGTTAAGCTACTTTCATTTAACACCGACCTTAAAGCGGTGTTTTGCTTTTTGTGCGATATTTCCCAAAGATATGGAAATTGTAAAGGAAGATTTGATTCATCTATGGATGGGCAATGGATTTATTTTCTCAAAGGCTAATTTGGATGTTGAATATGTTGGCAATATGATTTGGAATGAATTGTGCCAAAAATCATTCTTCCAAGACATCAAGATGGATGATTATACAGGAGACATTACTTTCAAGATGCATGATCTAGTCCATGATCTTGCTCAATCAGTTATGGGGTCAGAATGTATGATTTTGGAGAATACAAACACTAACTTGTTAAGAAGCACACACCATACTAGCTTTTACTCTGATATTAACTTGTTTTCCTTCAATGAGGCCTTAAAAAAAGTAGAGTCCTTGCGAACGTTGTATCAATTAGAGTTTTACAACCAAAAGGAATATGATTACTTCCCAACAAATCGCTCTCTTCGGGTTTTAAGCACAAACACTTTAAAGTTATCGTCACTTGGGAACTTAATTCATTTGAGGTATTTGGAGCTTCATGATCTTGACATAGAAACCCTTCCTGACTCAATTTATCGCTTGCGGAAATTGGAAATCTTGAAATTGAAACATTTTCAAAAACTGACTTTTCTACCAAAACACTTGACTTGTTTACAGAATCTCAGGCATCTCGTCATTGAAGATTGTTATTCATTGTCTTGTGTGTTTCCTTATATTGGAAAATTGTCTTTTCTAAGAACATTAAGTGTATACATTGTTCGGTCAGAAAGGGGTTTTGGCTTGGGAGAGCTACATGATCTAACACTTGGAGGAAAACTGAGCATACAAGGACTGCGAAATGTTGGTAGCTTACTTGAAGCTCGACATGCCAATTTGATGGGTAAAAAGAACCTCCAAGAATTATCCTTGTCATGGAGGAATAATGGTGAAACTGAGACACAAACTACTAATGCTGAGCAAGTACTGGAAGTTCTTCAACCTCACTCAAGTCTCAAGAGGTTGAAAATACTTTACTATGACGGATTATGCTTGCCAAAATGGATAGGATTTCTTAATAGTTTAGTTGATCTTCAACTTCAGTATTGCAATAATTGTGTTCTTTCATCACTAGGTAAACTACCATCTCTAAAAAAGCTTGAATTATGGGGTATGAATAATATGCAATACGTGGATGATGATGAATATCATGATGGTGTGGAGGTGAGAGCTTTTCCATCCCTGGAAAAATTGTTACTAGTAGGACTACAAAACTTAGAGCGTTTGTTGAAAGTGCAAATAAGAAATATGTTCCTTCTTCTTTCTAATTTGACCATCATTGATTGCCCTAAACTTGTGTTGCCTTTCCTTCCATCCCTTAAAGACCTCATTGTATTTGGATGTAACAATGAGTTACTGAGATCAATCTCCAATTTCTGTAGTCTTACCACCCTTCACCTTCTTAACGGTGAAGACGTGACATGCTTCCCTGATGGTTTGTTAAGAAACTTGACTTGTCTTCAAAGTTTGAAAATCTCTAATTTCCCAAAATTGAAGAAACTGCCAAATGAACCCTTCAACCTAGCATTGGAGTGTCTGAGTATCTCTTCTTGTGGTGAGCTTGAGTCTATACCGGAACAAACATGGGAAGGTCTTCGATCTCTTCGAACTATGGATATTGGTTATTGTGGAGGATTGAGATCCTTTCCGGAATCTATTCGACACCTCACTTCACTTGAGTTTTTGAAAATTCGAGGTTGCCCAACATTAAAGGAGCGATGCAAGAAAGGAACCGGTGAGGACTGGGACAAGATAGCGCACATTCAAAAATTGCATGTTGATTGAATGCAAAAGCACTCACATTTGAAGAGCATTGATTCAATTTGTTAATTCTTATATGCTTCCACCACCGGAGGTCTTCCCTTTGTTTGTTGCTTCCTATTTACCACATTTCTTGTAGGCTCTCTCTTCCACCATAACTCTTTTTGAGATTTTGATTCATATTGTATAGGAACAGTAACAATCTTCTGTGTACTGTGTTTGCAGGATATGACACTCTTGTCTCTTCACTATGGTTTTGCAGCACATGTTAGTTTGTCTTATGTCTTCCACTAATATACTTCAGCCCCACCACCTTCACCCCTTAATCTATACTTCTGCAGAGAGTTGAAGCAGCAATGGCAGAGAAAAACAGACATCTAAAATCTTTCTTAGAGCCTTATAATGCCCTTTTAGCATATAAATTTTCTGTCTCTTTCAATGACTTTTGTTTTTTCATGTTTTTCATTCAGTTTAATATGATACATGAAATTTATAATTTGTTGTTGTTATGATATTATTAATTACTGGTTTTGTATTTGGTTCACATAAGATACATTTGAGATATTTTTGTTTTTCACAGTAAGCAATAATTCAGTTAGCATAGGTAATTGTGAATTCTTTCAAGAACTAGGTGGTACAAACAAGCAAGGGAATTGTGGAAGAGAAAATGAAGATGAGTTTGTTAGGTGCATGTGCACCTTTTTAACTGTTTTGGGAATTTTTTTATTTATTTTTTCAATACAATGTTCCTATTTTGAGGTTTTATATGATACTCTTGCTGATTAACATTTCTACTTTAGAAGCATAATCTTTCTTATTTTATCCTGAAAATTATAAAAAAAAAAGGATCTTTAAGCTGCAGAAAAATTATTATTTTCAGTCATTTTGCAACGATAATAGATTATATACTAGCTTTTTCTAATAAATTTGATTGTCTGAAGTCTGAATTGCTTATATAGTTTGTGTCATATATCACAACAAGCTCTCACGCCTTGCAAAAGATATTTAATTTGCATTTTTTGTCACTTTTTAATATGAATTGATGTCATTCATATTAAAGGCCTCGCTAATCCATGATTTCCCGAAACTTGAGTTGTCATCGCTTCAATCTGTTAAAGACCTCGCTGTAGTTGGATGTAACTATGAGTTACTGAAGTCAATCAGTAGTTTCAATGGTCATGACACTCTTTACCTTTGTGTAGGTAAAGAAATGAAATCTTTCCCAGAGAGGATTTTGAGAAAATTTACGTATTTTAAATCTTTGACAGTAGCTGACTTCTCAAAAATGAAGGAATTACCAAATGAACCATTAAACCAAGCTTTAGAGTGTCTGCATATCGTATACTATGATGAGCCTGAGTATTTTCCGGAGAAAATGTGGAAAGGTCTACGATTCGAACATTGGAAATGCTTGGTATAAAGGATTGAAATCCTTGCAAGAAGGTATTACACACCTCACTTCACTTGAGGTTCTGACTATTTATGTTTGTCCGGAGGATTAGATGAGCGATGCGAGGAAGGAAAAGACGTGGACTGGAATAAGATAGTACACATTCCAAAATTAGACATTCGTTAGAATTAAAATGAAGAAACACACACAATTGAAGAGCTTTGATTCAGCTTGTTTACGTTTCTTATTGTGCAGTAACAACCTTTTGCATTCTTGTCACTTCATTATGATCTTGCAGTGCATGTTAGTTTCTTTATTGTCTTTCAGTGATAAGTTTAGATCATTGTGTTTTCTTTTATTTAACTTTCTTACTACTTATCAGTTTGGTACATGAACATGTTCTTAATATCAGTTTTTATTTGGGTTAGATTTATAATATTTATGACAAGACCATCAATTAGCACTAACAATTAAGACTTGACAAGAAAACAAAGTGAATAGAATTCTGCTAATCTCTTCAAAACTCTGAAACACAAGCTAAGATAGTGTCCAAACTTTTCTGCAAATCTTCAATATCTTGACCATGTACCTTACTCTTCAATAAGAAAACAAATTCATATTGGTTTGCTGCTCAATAGAGGTGAAGATGAGACATATTTTCCAAAAGGGATGTTGAGAAACCTGACTTGTCTTCGAACTTTGGAAATATCTGATTTCCCAAAAGTGAAAGCATTGCCAAGTGAAGCCTTCAACCTAGCTTTGGAGCATCTTGGTATCCATCACTGTTGTGAGCTTGACTCATTACCGGAACAACTTTTTGAAGGTCCACGATCCCTTCGAACCATGGAGATTGCTTTCTGTGAAAGATTGAGATGCTTGCCAGAAGGTATTCGCACCTCACGTCACTTGAGGTTCTGTGAAGAAACTTTTGACCAACATTGATTCCAATACAATATGCCAAATAATATAGAATCATTTGTATATTAAGACCATGTATATTAAAATCACTGCAATGCTTTGAACAAAATATAGTTAATGGTTTTGATGTAAATCAACCTTTTGATTGAGCAACATACGGTCTATGCGGCTACTTTGAGAGTGCAGACAAGTTTTTAAAATGGAGATTCTAATTTTCAATTGCAAGTGTCTGTTCTACTGTAATTTTATGTCTTTGCTTGTTTCAATGATAATTTGTTTTCTTTTTCAAACATGAACGTTATTAATTGCCTTATTTCCTAATTCTGTACTATAGTTTCTATAATTTCAGGTGCTGGTTATGTAGCCATTAGTAAGGGAACATTAATTTCACCATAAAAACAATTTTTATACAAGATCAGATGAAACTTTTTATGAAAGGGTTAACTTGAGAATGACCATACAAAGGGAATCCCTTGACTAAAGAGATTAAATCTGTTTTATATCAATCTGATTACATCAGATATATATACATGAAAATAGAGAATATTTTCATAGAAGAAAATAAATGAAATAACATTTCAGTAAATACAAATGAAATATTTTAATGATTGTGTCATATCTCAGTAGCTACATTTCAACAAAAGTACAAGTATATATATTCTACTTTTCTTGTATGAAACACTTTTTAATTACATTCTTAGATACAGAATAAAAGACACTTTAGAGATCAATGATGAAAAACCTAGAACCTAATGATCTTGATTATTGGCTAGTAGAAATCATTGTTAATGTTTATGACCAACATTTACAAACTAACTATTCTCTTCTAAGCAAATACCTCAGTATAAGGTTAGAGTTATACATGGTAAACCATACCAACTTCTATCAAAGAAGTATGAGCTACTTCCAGCATAATATCAGGTTCTCTGCAATTTTTGCTTAGAAAAGCATAAACAACATCTATTCCAAATTTCTTTAAAATGGAAGATGATTTTTTTGCCTCTGCATA
>Ga0228711_1004360_pt1 | contig 21790 bp, 15 predicted proteins | sample MedpolnodulmetaG_2_FD_177996 | JGI IMG/M metagenome (GOLD analysis project Ga0228711, IMG submission 177996) | Root nodule microbial communities from Medicago polymorpha collected in Santa Monica, California, United States - brown nodules | ecosystem: Host-associated > Plants > Roots > Nodule...
GCCTAATTCATTATTCCATCGTCTACATCGTGTTGTTATAGATTACATCGTTATTGTTTCGTTACTTTATTATCCTTATTTAATTAAGTTTAAGGGTAAAACAATAAAATAATTTTAAAATCCTTCCCCTCCCCTTGTGAACCAAACACACTTTTAATTAAAATATGTTTCATTCCCTACGTTAAAATTCCTCCCCTCCCTCCTAATTCTCGAACCAAACGAACCCATGAGTTTAATTTAAGTGGATTTTAAAAATAAAAAAAAAATAGTGTAGATATATAATAACTTAGAAAATGAAAATTCACTCAATTTTTGTTTGTTTTGTTTAATGTTTTTGTGTTGTGGATAAGCAACAGAGAGGTTAAACCTCAACAAAACAAAACCTCTTCACTTCACTTCATTGTTAACAATAACAGCCATCAATGGCTAGGCTTAGAACAGCCATTGATTCATCATTCTGGGACTTAAACATATCCTCTCCACAAAACCTCGATGGTTGGGCCAAGCTTGTTCCTGGTGACCCTATTCCTCCTGATGCTTCAGTTTCCAGCAGACTCTTTCGCCATCAACAACTCCCTGAAATCACTAGTCATTTTTCCTTTCCCATTATCCCTTCCTTAGCTCCTTCTCCCAAGAAGGAGTATGGTTCCTTTTCACTTCAATCACTTCTCCTTGATTTCACTGGTCATCGTTGGTAATCTTTCTTTCACTATCTTCTTTTGCTTCATTTTCATGTTTATGTAGTTTAATCATAATGGGTTGTTTCATTTTTTCTGTTTTTTTTTTATATGCTTCTCTAAAAATTGGATTTTTTTTAGTTGATTTTGATATTGTATGTACTTTAATTTTCTTGAGCATGATGGTAAATGAAATTTTAGACAATTTACTTGTGGATAGTTGATAGGCTAGGTTATAGCGAATGAGCTTATATGAATAGCTTATAAGCTAGCTTGTAGCTTATGGGGATAAGACAGCTGATTGAATTTGCAGTGTTTGGTAAGATTAGCGGCTGGACTAGATTATAAATATGAAATGACATAAAATAACTATGTGTAATTAATATTTAATTTTTTTCAAGTAAGATGATAGAGGTAAAATTGAGAGGAAAAACTATAAGTTATAAGCTCATGAGAAAAAAATGTTACCAAACAGGTCTTTTTTTTGTCATATGAGCTTATAAGCTATAAGCTTAAAGGGTCGTTTTTGTTTTTTGTGGGTCTATCTTTAATTTTTCTGTTTTTTGTTATGCTTCTTTAAAAAATTGGATTTTTTTTTTTTGGGGGTGGGGGCTATTGAATGGCTTAAATGGGGGCAATAGGGGTTTCAATTTCTTACTTTTAAAGGGGGTATTTTTAAAATATCCTGATCTTTTAGCACTTGAGAAAGCCAATGCTTTTGCTTCTTTTTTGAAGAAAAAAATTAAAATGATGTTTGATTTCATTGTTGATGGTGTATGTGTATTATTTGAACGGGACCAAATGAATGAAAAGCTAAACAGTTTCTTATGTTAATACAAAAGAAGAGGGAAACAGAAATTTTTACATGTTTGTAGCTTGCAATTGACAAGTTGATAGTGTATCATCCAATTCTCATTTCTTGAATAAATATTAGGAGCTGTTGGTTATTTTCAAGGAGTGTGTCCAATATCTGTGTTTGTGTCAGTGCTTCATAGTCTAAATGTTTTTGTACTCTCTTTTGTTATCTTTTGATAAATATGAGTACTATAGTCTATAATAGTCTATGTTTTGATCATTAGTTTCTGTTCTACTAATTTATCTTCTTTATTATAAGGTTATGTTTGTTATGCTTAAATATCTTGCTTCATATATTGGTTGTGTTTATAAATTATACTTCTAAATACTATGTAACACTGCACTTTAGATTGAAGGCATGTCTTAGTGTCTGATACGTTTCGTGTCTGACACCAACACGACATCACATGTTTAGTTGCATATTATTACTTACATTGTCTCATATTATTACTGGTGTCTTGTGTTGGTGTTTTGCCCAATATCCGTGTTTGTGTCGGTGCTTCATAGTTTAAATGTTTTTTACTCGAAACTCTAAAATTTCATACTCAATCTATACTTACACTGTCTTCTCACTGTCATTCAATAATTTCATGTTTCTTATTTCACTATATTAGGTTCAATATAAACATAGCTCCACTTATCAACGTACTCATAATGATATTGATTTACCATGTTTATGTAATCTATAAAACATCATGGTGAATCTCAACTTTTTAATGCACTCATACAGCTTAATTATGGTCGATATAGGTGGCTTGCAGCAACTGGACAATTCCGTCCTAGGAAAATGATAGTTAATATTAAAAATGAGATTTGTAATGCTGCTGAATTCAATCTCTCCACAGTTAAGGACGTTGCAAAGCATTTCATTGACAAGTCACTTTTTTCATATGGGTTAACCTCACAGTTTGCTTTATCTCCTTCAACATCTGTGTTGTTTGGTTTAGAGGGCCATGGTGAAAAAGAAAAGCGCCGCAAAAAAGTGGTGTTTTTTCAGGAGGTACAAACTTAACAACTTTTTCTTTATTTTTCATTATCTGATGTGGACAGTCTACCATGATAGACTTCCTTTATACTCTCAAAATGTTGACTGTGTTTTGTATGTATTTTATTTATAAACTGTTTTCATTCCTTTTCTGAAATTGAAAAATATGCTGCAACCTATGAAGAACGGACACTCCTCAGATTAGGCGTGTCTCGGTGTCGGACACGTGTCTTGTCCGACACCGACACTTGTAATTATACTGAATTATGTGTCTTGTCCGTGTCCGTATCCGTGCTTCATAGGCTGCAACTCATAATACTATAAATTGGATCATGCAATGGTTTGGCAATTGTTGAAGTTTTAAAAAATTATGAAAATTTGATAAGATATTAAAATGTTGATATTTCAGTTTTAACAGTCCCATCTTCTAAGAGGTTTTTCTTCTAAAAAGCTGTCTTCATTTAGCAAAGTGATTATGTTACTTTTTTCATTTCTTTTTCAATTGTTCACACATGCTTACTCTTCATTTCAATGTTGCACTGTTGTTGCTTGCATGTGTGTCTGTTTGGTCTGTAATTCGACTATGTGGCTTGAGCATATAATGAATCATCTCAAAAGACAATATTTCTTGCAGCTTTCTGATCATGATCTTACAGTGGAGGCAGCATGGCCTCAATTGTTTGTTGACCACAAAGGAAGATATTGGGATGTTCCCGAGTCTATATCAGTTGATTTGGCATCCCTTGCGGCTCGTCGGGGATTGCGATACCGCTTTGGGATGCATAAGAACAATGGTAGTCCCCAGGCTACTAATGCAACTGATAGCGACACACCGCTGTCTCTACTGCCAGGGTTATGTGCCAAGGCTGCTGTTACTTATGATAAGATCAAGTACCTTTGGAGAAACATGGAGGAGCCTGAGGAGGAATATGAAGGCTTGGTTGCATATGACCAGGAACTAATGGAACCTCATTCAGCAGTATCTGGAATTATTGGTAAATTCTTTTGATTAATGTTGTCGTTACTGTTTGAATTGAGAATCCATTAGTATGTTTGTGTACTCGGCAACCACTCTTTTTCATTTTTATGGTTCGGTTTGCTTGCTTTTGTCAAACTTTTTTCATTCATACATCATTTTTAAGTTTATCCCTTTTATGTTTTATTCTCTATTTCCTTAAAAAAAAAATGTTTTATTCTCTATTTTTTTGTTAGAATTATAGGATTAGGTAAAGAAAAAGGAAAACATAGTTAAGGAATACTCACATATGTAATAAAAATATATTGACATATGTGTTGTGACGTTATACAAATACAAAACATAAACTCTTATCCTTTTTATCTTAGTACCGGACTTTTAATCCTTAATCAAATAGTAAATGAAGTAGGAAGTATAATCAAATATGAAAATCACTCCGATGGGATCATCTTGAGTACTCTGATCTATTCTAAGATAGAATCAAGATGACCTGAGATTTATTGTGTTGATTTTTTTGGTCTTCATCCTCTGGTCCCTAGGGGAAAGGGGCTCTGGTAATCCGGAGTTCAGACGGGAGGTAAGTAAAGTTTGACCAATGATTGTTTCAGTCATGATTCAAACTCTGATAGGACCCTAGGTTTGGGCCTTAATCCAATAAGAGTTTATCGGGACATTCCCTAAATTTTAGGAACGTTTTGGTTATAAAAGAGAGGGAAGCCTAGTGAGTGAGTCGTTGGGAAAGTTTTTTAAGAGTCTGTTAGGAGAGAAATTTTCTCGTCTAGGAGCCTAGCTCTGGTTAGGAGTTCATAAACTCATTAATTACGTTACAAACTCCTTGGTTCCCCGAAAATTAAGCAAAATCTAATATTATTACTAATAATAGGTTCTTATAAGTTACAAACTCCCTCCCTTATGGAATCAATATGAATGGATTCAAGGAATTTCTTTTACTGCATTTATAAAATCCCCTTGATTTTCATACTAACTCTTTTTTCTTCATCGGTGAATTGATAGTTGTTAGCTACATTACGGCAATTATGTTATAATTATTTTTGTTTTGTTATGGTCGTTAATAAATTCAGGTAGCTCCTGTGCTTCCTGGATTTGGAACGGGAAGAACCTTATTGATTCGGGAGAGGATCCAGCTGTGTCAAAGAGAAGAAAGAGATCTAGATTTAATGCCGAAATTTTTGGTTCAGTTTGCTATACTTTTCAGCAAGGAAGATTCACAAAGAAGTTTGGGGACTTAACCCGGGTAGATGCTCGTCTAGATATATCTTCAGCTTCTGGACTTGCGAAGAAAATTCTGAATGGTTTCAAGAGTTCTAGTGCTGACGTTATTGAACAACCGTCAGCCTCACCCCGGCTTAACTTAATCTTTCAACAACAGGTACACATTTTCCTTGATAAGAGCAACTATCTTTAGGTGTCTTTAGGCCATTTTTGGATAAACAACTTAATTAAGCGTTTATAGCATATGCGCTTATCATATAAGTTCTTCTGTATAGGTTATTTCTACAGCAAAGATAAAATAGGCAAATTGTTGTCAGATAAACTATAGCTTGTTTTTAGAAGCTACCTTGGAGAGCTTATGGACATGCCATAAGTTGTTCCCATAAACTCCCCCAACCAGTCACAAATGTTTATGCTGATAATTACACTCAAATAAATCAATTTAAACGGACTCTTAATCAAAAACAAGTTTTCATTAACGGTAAAGAATTTTTACGAAGTAGGAAGAGGATTATAATTATTGATATTGACCCCTACACAAGCATATATATAGCTTATACAATAAACAAAACTTGAAGTTGTACATTTACAGTTATAATCTTGTTTATGATCTTCATGGTGATAACCACAATTGTAGACACCTTGGCTATACTATTCAAATGAAAAAGGAGGGAACAGATAGAATGCCGCAGTGAAATGTTGATTAATTCAATATACTGAAATTGACATTGTGTTCCGGATCGGTTTATCACAGCTGATCCACAATAGCTATGATTCAGAAAGGAAAATACAATAGTAAGGATGTTTTTCTAAATGTCTAATTATAGGTTGCAGGTCCAGTTGTATTTCGAGCAGATTCCAGAATTTCGATTGATTCTTTGAACAGGAAACATGGGATCTCCATTGAAGATTTCATTTGCAGCTTGAATTTCTACATGGACCGTGAATCTATGGAATCTGGAAAAATTGTTGCTTGGTATTCACCAAAAAGGAATGAAGGGATGGTTGAATTGCGCTTATACGAGTTTTAACTGAAAACAATCTTCACCATTTTTGTATCTTTCATGCATGAAACTTTTTAATGCAAGAAGGTGACATGTATCGTTTATTTTAGAATGCCAAAATGAGTTAGTTGATTTTTGTAGTATCAACTTAAGAGTTATGTTTAGTTGGATTGTAATCAATGATTCAAAGCCAATTACGCTTCTGTTAAATTAAACTGTCGTAGTACAAATACAAAAAGAAACAAAATATTCCAAATTTAATTGCAACAGGAAGTCATAAGTCATGTGAATGTGATTAAATGTCTAGACCATATTTTGGTCATTTTTTGTAATGTTTTAAGGCCTTGCAATTAGTTTTGAATAAACCATCAAATGACTTGGTATGAAACTCTCTAATATTCTTTTAATACCTAAAATTTGACAGGGTTAGAGACTTTTATTTGAAATATTCTTAAACTTAGAGACTTATTGCCATACTCTTATGTTGAAACCAAAATGATACACACATTAGTGATTGGATTCCATGCTTTCAGTTGGGAAAAAAGATCATAAACCTTACATACAATAATGCAAAATAATTAAAATGAACATGATACATAAACTAAATAAATTTCAACTAGAATACGAAAAATATGTTCACAAAATCACATTAAAAAGATAAAAAATAGGTGAACTCAGAGACTATTTTTTTCATCCCATTGATCAGGATAGGTGATGTTACCGAACATCACAAATATTTTCATCATAGTTCTCCCAAAGGTGCGTGTGCACCAGCCGGGAATCGAACCCGGGTCTGTACCGTGGCAGGGTACTATTCTACCACTAGACCACTGGTGCTTGTTGTGATTTTTATTACGCACATATATTTATAACTGCATAAAGATACCTCATCATCAGTGTGTGTTTCTTTTTCACTTTGGTGACATTTTTTTGGGGTACAATGTTATGACTCTTCCATAATTTTATGGATCAAATAAAAGGTAAACGGGGTTTTTAGAAGTTGACTTTTAGTATGGGGAATCAAATATTTCTCCATTGATTAAGACATTTATGCATGGGGAAACTATGGATTAGATGAGAACTTTTGCTGTCTTTTGGATCATCATGCTTCCAATCTAAGCTTTAATATATGCAGGTAATATTTTAATGCTTCTCTAATGCAAAATTAAAAGCAAATTATTGACGTACTCACAACCTTAAAGCAACTCATGGCAAATAGACAAAGAAATGTTTAAATATTATCATGTGAAACCTAAACATACCATTAAAAGGTCTATAATGATAAAGTAATTAAGTAAGACAGAAGTATAAAGATAATATTTTTGCATTAAATATCTTGGCTAGCTACCAACATAGTTAAGTCATAAACCTAAAGTAATGAATAAAGCAATTGATAACTCAAACTACACATCAGTGGCAACAAGTTGGAACCATTTGGCCCTGAGGATCATCAAAACAAAGAATTACTCCTTATTTATGCAGATGAGGAATTCTAGCATCACACATTTTCTAATACACTTTTTGATTGGTTAAAATTCACATGGATCCTACCAAATCATGTGGATCCCATATAAATTTAGTGGCTCACATGTAAATTTTGTATAGTCACAACAACAAATGAGTTAGACTTAGAATCCTTATGCAAGTAAAGTTGTTTCCCAATTTGATCCATAATAGCCAAATGAAGCCTAGAAAGTGATACAGATTTCCATTAATTGTTCTTGTTATGACAATCATCAAAAACAACAACTTGGAAGCCATCCACCAATAGCAGTTAAGAACTTCTATGTAGATGCATCAAAAGGATTTGAGAACCATCATAAATCCATCTCTTTTGATTCTCACAGCTACCAAATTCAAGTTCATTCTTGTCATTCACGTGTGCACATTGACAAGTAAGATGATGGTACATGATAGAAAAACAAGGAAAATTCAGTTGGATATGATACCATCCACATAAATATCTATGCTATCACAATAATTTAAAGAGTTTATAGTCAAGCGGATTCTCATGTTGAAGTTGTTCAAAGAAACGTTGACCTAACAAATCGAGCGGAAACAATTAAGAAACAAAAACGAAACATTATGTCACTGATAACTCACAAATGTCGTCGCGCAGAAATAATTAGAGTATCGCAGAGTTATGTCATTTGTTAACTGATCAACAATTGTAGTTAAAAAAAAAATCAAGGATTTTGATTAATGTTTAAAAGAGATAAGGATTTCTAACTCCAGCCTAAAGGTATCATTGCGTCACTGAAGGAGATAGGGAGAATAGTATAATATCATGAACAAAACTGAGTATAAATATAATTTCAAATCAAAACATAAAATTATACCCAGCAATATTGAAAAAGAGCGGAGCTTGTAGCATCTGCAGAATCAAAAACTCCCCAAGGAATGTCAACAAAGAATATTTTAAGACCAATGATTGATAACAGTTCATTCTACTCCTAATACATTTGCCATTGAATACATTATTATCAAAAAGGCTGCTCCTCTTTGTCTCACACAGTGGCCAAACCCTACTCAACGACGGCCAACAAGTCACTTGATTTAATGAAGCAGTGCTTTGCATCAGTCCCCAAATCCACCTGAAAAACAATTGGACCAATATTTATTATTTATTAATGATGAAAACGACCTTTGAGTTACAATGGCATTAGAATTCTATCAATTTTCTTTTCTCAAGAAAGCAGTATGGTTGGCATAACAATTGCTCTAATCTTGCCAAATAGCACTTGCTCAAATACTTCCCACAAAAGTTGTTTTTCAGATATAAATATTTCTTTTGACATTAATTAATCAATTAAAAAAAATAGAAAACCTTTATACATATGTGCAAATAGGAGTATTTCAAAGTGACTGACCTCATAAGCATTTATGTCAGTGAATAGTACCTGCAAAAGAATAATTGTGATTATAATTTAAATTTGGAATGAAATCAAGCAAGCTCAATTGATTCAATCAAAGACCACTGACTATTTTCCTTGATTGTCATTTAAACCAAAAGTAATACTATGTTATCTCCCCACACCAGTACTCTCATGGCATGCAAATAAGTGAATCTCTAACTTCCTCCATATTATCAAGTTTAGGCACATTAAAACAAAGCCGTAACCATGGTCATTTGATTAATGAGTAAACAGTATAACGAGTAAACAGAAAGTGGTTCTTAAAAAATGTTACTATTGTTGATTTAGTCCCTGAAAATTTCTTTCTACACAAATTGGTCTGCTTATGGGTCAGCTTATGAGCAAGTTCATGACTCAGCAAGTTAAGAACTATGTGGACCAGATAGATACTCTACAAATATTAGAACCAAACAGAATTGCAAAATAACCCAATTTTGAAGAAACAGGTAAGCGAAACTGCATAAGAATGTAACAGAGACATTGTGTTGATTGTAAAACCAATGAATCCTCACTGCAACCAAATAGATTTCTATGTTGTTAAATATTGCTATCACAAGGCCCACTCAAGTACTCATAATTTTATCCTTCCGCCCAACAAATTACCATAAAGATTGAACTAATAATACAAAAATTGTTTTATTACCTCAAAAACATTATATCACATTTTCCAGAAATATCTCATTACAAAATGTGTATATACTTATCCATTCGATGACAAATATATTTGATCTATTTTCTTGCATTAATTACTAATTTGATGTTGTATTATTTGTTTCTTGTAATCAGAAAAGTAAAACACATAATATGTATGTGTGTGTGTGTGTTATACTGAGCTGCTTAGGTTTTCACCTCTCAACCAATTTCAAACCTTCTCTTCATATTTTAAGTGTGGTATCATTGTATCAAAGCTATATGAACAAGTAGTCGATAATATAACCCTTGTCAGCCCAAAAGGTGGACTGGTGGCATTATCCAAGGTTCAAGTCCAAAGACCTTCTAAACCCACTTGGGTTAGTCTGGGGGTGTTGGCTTGGGACCTTGGAGTGTGCTCCTCTCAAGGTCTACATTTCAACGGGCTTGGCTTCTTCGGGAAAAAAAGAAGTTCAAAGACCTTCTGTTTGAGAAGGCATGTTAGATAAAACATCTATGAGCTTCAATTAACGGATTTTGGGATGGTTGGTTCTAAATTTCGGTAACTTACAATGCAATTGTAAACTGGGAATTAGAGTTTGTGATTGGGGTTTTGGCATTCATATTTCATCACCAATAACTCCAAGGTTCATGGTTTCTTGTTTGGATCTTGGGATTAGGATTTTAGATTACTCTTTTGATCTTTACAGTTTCTGCATCACCTCTTTCATAGTAATTAAACAACATACCTTTGAGCCAGCCTTTACATTTTCAGCTTCGGCACCGACATTTAGGACCTGAAACAAAATACAAAAGGAAATTATTAAGAGAACAGATATTCAAATCTAAAACAACATAAGGCACCTATGTAATATGTATACTTACTTCTCCCACAAGATATCGCTCAAATTTAACAGCTGACTTGGGCAACAAAATTCCACCAGCTGTTTTCTGGCCCAAAAAACATATTCACAAATCAGCTATGCAACCAATCATGCACTAACCAATTTATAATTGCCAATTACAGAGTATCTTATTGACATTATAACAAAATCAAACTGAGTATAATAAAATAGATGAAGCCAACAACTAGTTAAATCACATTCACACATAAAGCATAGATAAGTATATAACAATACATCATATGTATGGAATCACAGTATTAGATCTATTTATCTTAAAGAATTTCAATAGCAAACTCCCAAGTCTATAGTCTATACATTCTTACATAACTTCTGTGTAAATAAAAAAAATATAATGATGCATTTATATTGCAATTATCTCGATAATAAGGGAACATCGGTGTTCCTGTTTTCACTGACAAAACAGCAAACCAAGCTGATGTCATTCAATAAGGATATATCAGACTAGGCACGCCACCAATGTGATACAGCTTAGTTTTTTGTTAGTTGTTTTTGCAACAAATTGACGCAACAGACACATCAAAATCATGACATGGCACAGCATCAAACCTCAAGTTAGCTAAACCAATAATCCCTACAAACAAATCCAACATTCAGGCTATAGTTTGAACATATCCTAGTAATTATTTCAAGACTGCAGACACCAAACATTGGAACAATAACAAGTGAACAAGTCAACAACAACAACAATAAAAATAATAACAACATTAGCAATAAATAACATCAAATGAATAAATAATTAAGTTCTGTAATCTACTCATAATTTCTGCAGACAAAGAATAAACAAAATCCCAAATTAAAAAAATTAATTTTTTGGATAAGATTGTGGCATACTTCTGATAACTCCTCAAGACGAATAAGAACCCTATCAGCCTGAGGTACAACCTGCAATCCAAAAGATAAACAAAAATCAAATACAAAAACAAAAATATAACCTTTCAAAAAAAAAAAAACTAGAAAATGAAAAGAAAATTTGGAATAACCTTAGAGGGTTCCCATTTCTTAGCAATTGCATTAACCTTCAAAGAGTTCCTCTTCAAAACTGAAACATACCCAGATGAAAAAAAGTTAAGAATTTGTTAAAATGAAGAAATGGGTCAATGAAAAACTGAATTTTTGTATGAGTAGAAGAAGAATTATACTTGGGAGTCTTTGGTTGGAGAAAGAAGCGGAGGGAGTTTTGTGAAGGAAGGGAGTTGTTGGTAAGGTGAGGAATGTGGAAGCCATGATAATGGATAAGAGATAAAAGAGTGAAGTGAACAACAAAGAATGTGGAGATGAAGTTGTGTTGTTAAACCCTTTTTTAGGTTTATTATCCACAAAGTCGCAAAATGTCAAGATCGAAGACAAAGAGGGTGTGAGAAGGTACAAGAAGGTAACTTCAATTTAGGTTATTTTGGTTTCACAAGTTCTTTGAGTTTAAACGTTTTTAATTTAGCCTTTTTATAAATATGGTGTAGAATGACTAAATCAAAAATATTTACAAACTTAAATGATTTATGTATGACCAAAATAAGTTAAAAATACAATTTGTTACAAACCTCAAACTTAAAAACTTATATGTAACGAAAATAATTTATAAAACAATTTATTACAAACATCAAACTTAAATGACTATTTGTGTAATTTAGCATTAATTTACTAGTATGATTTTTAATTTTTTTTTAAGGGAAATGATTTTTAGAACAATTTTGTTAGTAAATGGACCAATCACGTTTACAATCTAAGAAGCCTTACGAAGACCCAGCCTAAAATTGACGGTACTTTTTATTGAAAATGTTAACAAGTGTAGTCACTTTTTATAACCTTTAAATGATACTTCATCCGTTTCATAATAGATGACATATTTGATAATTTGCATTATTGATTTAACATATTTAAACTATATTTTTTTACTAATATACAAGATAAATAATATCATATAAAATATTGAATTGGTCTCCGCTAATATTGTTAAAATATTAAATTTTCATAATTGAATATATTAAAGATAAAAAAATATGTATTGATACGTGTGTCTGACATAATCAATCACTCCATCCGTCTTATAATTATTGTCTTTTTACTAACATTTTTTCTTTTTCTCTCAAAATAATTGTCACTTTACAATACCAATGCAGTATTTATTATTATTTTTCCAATTATTATACCTTTATTTATTAAATTTCATCCAACTTAACTTCTCCACTAATTACAATTAATAAGAATCTTCCTAATTTTATCTGAGACGGATGGATTACAGAGTAATTTTAAAGTATTTGACCTTCTTTTAGAATTATTAAAGAATGCTCCCAACAAGGACTTTTTTTTTTTTACTATTTTATAGGAAAGTTGGCCGTACTTCATAATCAGCGTGTTTGTGTTTGGTGTTGCCGTGTTGGTGACTTTCCTCGTAATGTAATACGAGCTTGGAGATACCCTAATAATGGTGTATTACTAGTATAAAGGTACGCAATCATGAATGAAAAGATACAACAGTTTTACCATCCTATCATTGTTCCAAGTTCCAACACGTCCACGGGAAATGAGGAAATGCAACTTCAAGGGGGATGTGATTAAAGACTTGGGAGACATCATTTACAAAATGTTCGCACTTTTAGTTGCATTGGTAACACTCAAGTTCACAAAGATTGGCGAGACACTCTTTGCAAAACAGTATACTCCTTTGGTTGTAGCCGCAGTTTTGGTATTTTTCTTACTTTGGATTTTTTCTATCCTTATACCAAATCATATCACTATTGAAACCTTATTTCCAATCTCACTCATGTACGGTCTTACATGTGCTGTGTCCTTCGCAGCATTGACTATCATTTTGCCAAACATTGCTGCTATACTCAATTTGACCTTATGGGTCATTGTTTTTTTTGCTATTCTTTACATTAACTATCAACATCAAAACCTATTTGTAGTTGCACCTCGTGATGAGGAAGCTGCACCTCTTGGCGAGGTAGCGGCATCTGGCAGCAAGCTTGAAGTAGAAGCACGTTTACAGAAGTTTGATCTCAATGGGAGCAGCCATGACCTGGGTTCGATCAGCGACCCAGGCTTTGACACCGATGGCGAAAGCAGGGTTGATTGATTTGGAGGAGAACATGGAGACGGATGCTAGCTAGAAACAGAGTCAATTCTGAAGATTAATCATGTTTTAAAGGCTCTTTATCTGAAGGAGTTTTTGAGTTTTTTTTTAGGAGTCTCAGGTCTAAGAAAAACCAAAGTTTGGTCTGGCTTTAGTTTGGCACGTTGTTGTGTGGACCATTTGGAATTTCTGCAATGAAATGATTTAATCTTCTCCAGGAAGTCTACCTCTGTCAATCTCCTCGTCGATAAGGGTCAAACTTTCTTCTTGTTGGAAGGTCAAACTTTCTTCTTGTTGGAAGTGGTTTCTTGGAAGCCACTACGGGCTTTCCTGTTCGTTCTATAAGTGGGAGGTGGAATCTGTCCTTTGTTGGGACATATAGAGGGGGTGGTGGGGTGGTTTAGGGGTGGTGTGGTCGGCTGGTGGCTGGGGCGTCGGTGCTGTGGGGGTGTCTTGGTTTGGATGTAAACTGTATCATTGGTTCTCTCTGATGTTGGGGGTTCTGTGGGGGGCTTCTCTGTTGTTTCCTCTGATTTAAAAATTAGTCCCTTGACACTTATTCTCGAATTGCTATGATTGCTTTGCTTTGAACTCCTGAACCATGTCTTTGAAATAATTATTGAATTTCAAAAATTTAAATCCAATTGAACTTCTTGTCGAGTAACTATCCTTCATATGATATTTCAAGATAATTGAACTTCTTAGATGGCCAAGTATGTTGATTAAGTTCAACACTGATTTCCTTGATAAGCTACATTCATTTAAAGCTCTTTTTGTCATTTGCAGGGACAGAAGTATATACATATATGCATACATACATTTAATCAAAACTCTAGTAATCCAAATCAACAAATTTGTTTCAATCTTAAAATCAGTAACTAGAGTAGGTCATCCCTGTGAAACTGAAACATGGTAATTATGGATGTAATCAACTTTCATGTTATCTCATGCTAATTTAATCTAGTAGGTAATTATGGATATAATCAACTTTCTTGGTATCTCATTGTAATTCACAAAGCCGTTTTTCTAGAGAAGACTTTCTTTTGTTTCAGAAAAAGACCATCAAGTAAATTTTGCTTCATAGTAAGTAGTAACTCATTGTTTTTCTTGATAGAAATCAGTCACAGTGATCAAATATTTGATCTTTATATGGATTTTCATTACTTAATATCTGGCTGATTTTCTGATTGATTATCTTTATGAATTGAAATTTAAAATGACTTATTTTGTGCAATAAAATTGGTAGAAAGTGAGTATAGTGCAAGTTTTCATGATGATAAATGTCATCAGAGGATAGGCCTCTGTCATTCTTTATGTCTTCAGAAGAAAGTGAAGATTGAAAACTTGTTTTTTGAATAGAGAATGATACTGCAGAGCTTTTGTTGATCTACATAAAACTTCAAAAAATACTGAATTTAAACTTTTAATGCCGGTTTTCTGTGTGTTAGAACTTAGTTCTGAAAATTTCCAATGCGCATATATATAATCAACCACTAGTTCCTAGAAATAATACAATACACTAATAATTTCCTCCATATATAATGGCTATCGTTCTAATTCTGTTTGGATTTGGATTGACTTATTTGGTCTTATATAATGGAACAAACGCTTGTAAGACTGCTTGAGAGAGATTACAAAAACGGCTTATGATATGTCCATAAACTGTTTTCAGCTTATTTCTATTTGGTGTTGGATCTAGGTCATCAACCCAGCAACTAACAAGAGGTCGATGCTGGCAACAGATGTCTAGGAGTAGGAGTCTCACCCCCTTGTATGCTGCCAGGCTTTGACAGGGATGGCGTCAATATTGGTTATTTGGAGGCGAACATGAACAGGTACGTGATGATGATGGAGACGGATGCTCGCTAGGAATTTCACATTTGCTTTTTCAATGTCCATAAAATAATTCGGTGTGGTGTAAGATTTTATTATGGCAAAATTTATCTACAGCTTTGCATGATATCGCCTCGATAAATCTTAACCAGTTTATTGGTCTTATAGGTAGTGGTAGGGTCCTGATGGAGAGATTTAGTGTAATTCGGTTCGCATGTATTTGGGCCCTATGGAAGGGCGTAACTAGAAGAATTTTAAGAACAAATAAGGGTTGGTGGAAGAGTGGCCAGAAGAAGTTCAAATCCTGTCTTGGAAGAGGTTAACAAGCAAGGTGTCCGACTTCGACTTCCCTCTCAGTCTATGGATTTTACATCCATTAGAAAGTACTTTCTTTGTCTCTGCAGTCTGCAGTCTGTGGTTGTTTGAGGTCTTGTTCGGTGGGATGTGAATCCGGGGTAGTTTGTAGGCAGCAATGATGGATAACTAATTGTTGTTTTCTTTTGTTGATTTTATGGATTGTTGGTGTTAGGACTTGGGGAACAAATTGCATAATATTATCCAATTTTCGGTTTAACTGTTTAAGCCTTCTGGTGTGCTCTATTGCACATTAGGATTTAATTGCATTTGAGGGGACTTATGCTAATGATGAAAATAATAATAAATTGCAAAATTCAACGATTATTTTGATGGATGGTCATAGTTTCCGGTACTAAACCTTTCTTTTTCTGGTCGAAACAAGTTTTCTATGTATCGTTTCAATTTTATCGGATGTCCTCGAAGGGACGAACGGTCAAAACAAGTTTTATAACACCTCTGTTTGCCCATTTGGTTTTATTTTGATCTTCAAAGGTCCACCACCACACTTAAGTCAGTTTTTATAAATATTTTTGGCTTTTGCAGTTGTGACCACAGCAATTTTACAACAATATTATTTTCCCTGAAGGGTACTTATGCAATGCAGATGTTTGTCCTAATCCACCAAATTTTGCCTCTTGCTTTTGCATGAAATTGAATAAATAAACCAAAATGTTTTTTTTGTCAAGTAGCCTAGTGACATGAGAAGTGGAGTGTCCGGGGTTCGAACCCCAGCCCCTGCATATAATATGCAATATCTCTACCAACTAAACTAAGCTCATGGGAATCCAAAATGTATTTTAAGCATCAGAATTTAGCACAAGATACCATATTATAAATACATTTTATACGATCACCAATTTTATATTAATTATTTATCTCTTTTCATAATATGAAAAAATTAAAATTAGATGCATTTTATAAGATATGAGCAACACTTCCATGCTCACAAACACAAATGTTTCAGATTTAGGCGCACTCAAAAATGATAAAAAGTAAAAGAGAAAATAAATTATTTATTATTATTATTATTATTGATAATATAATAATATTTCATTTTCTACTTTGTATCATTTGTGTGTAACAGAAAAAACTGTGACTAAATCCAAAATATTTATGGTTATGACGATACAAGTTGCTTGACGGATAAAGTCTTGAAATTTTTCAACCAAAATATCATTGCTTATAAATAACTAAGACATTCACTTTTTATACTAATTTATCAAGGTTCGTAAAACCTAACTCAATTGATAATATAAATATTATAAGACTTTGAGGTTGTATGTGTAAATTTTAGATTATGTTTATCATTTCTTTTGAAAAATATTGACCAATCGCATTAATTATTGTTTTGGTTCGGATATCGAGGTTTGAAAAAAAAACTTGACTTTTTAGTCTAAGCAGCTGGCTGAAAATCTTTGCCTCCAATCCATGTTCACAATCACAATATTCCTCCAGGAAATTAGGCCCCATTTGTGATTAACTTTAATCACTTTTTTTGTTAAGAAACAAAATATAAGAATGAATGAGAAAGATGATAACGGCTACATGGGGACCACACTATTGTACTCTAAACCGATCACCACACCCATTCATCAATCCCTTTTTTTTAGCAAAGCTTTTTTGTCTTTGTTGGAAAACACCTTAACCCTTTTTCTGCATTCACTTTCCCTCACATTCCTACCAAACCAAACCTCCTTGTTACACATGATGAAGAGCAACCTTAGTTGCTGTTTCTTGTACTTTCTCTCTTGTCTTCTCTTGCCACCTCTTGTTTTCTCCCACACACATGGTAAACTTGTTTTTTTTTTCATTTCTAGTATTTTTTTTTGGTTGAGATTTTTCTGAGCTCTGAAAGTATATAGTTAACACTCTTGAAAAGGGTTTGAAAGTTTGCATCTTTTTCTGGATCTTTGAACTTTTAGAGGGTTACTTTACATTGTTTCCTTTAGATGCTCATTACTCAAGTTAAGGTTTTCTTTGTACTATTTGGTGGTATGCAAAAGGAAGAGAGCTTAAAGAGTGAAAATTAGATCTTAATAGGTTGTATTTGGAAGAAATTGTAAGTTTTATGTTTGTGCTAGTGAGCTCAGAGCATCTCTCTACATTGGCCTGTTTCTTTTTATGTATAGGAAACATAAACTATTACCATAGTCTTAATCTTCGTTTAGGAAACAAACTATTTAGGGTATGTTTGGATTGACTTATTTATGCTTATCTACTAGCGTAACTACTTGTGACTGTTTGGGAGAGCTTATGGAACTAATTTACGATGTGCAAATAAGTTGCTTTTTAGCTTATTTCTACAAACACTTCAGGATAGCTAATGAAAACAACTTATTGCTTAAAAGAAAACCATTTGACTTTATTTTATCTTTTGTTATAGAAATGAGTCAAATGACTTATACATAAGAACTTATCCGTTAAGTGCTTATTTAAGTTGTTTGTTCAAGCAAGACCTTACTCTTTTTTGATTGCTTGATCAAGTACTAGATCATACATATTTTGAGACACAAAAGGGGTAGCTTACAATGAATATCATATGATAAAAATGGTTCTTTCACTTCCAACATCATTTATAATTTTTGGTTCAAAATGTGCCTAACCCTGTGTGTGAAGTTTGAGTATTGAATTTCAAAGAATTATATCTGATTGAACTTCTTGAGTAACTGTCCTTCATCTTCTGGCATTTCAACATAATTGAACTTCTTGGCTGGCCAAGTATGTTGGTTAAGTTCAACATTGGTTTCCTTTGACAAGCTGCATTTATTATGATTTGCCATTTTATGACCAAAATACCAATTATTGAAGTATATACATACATTTAGAGTCTATTAATTCAACGCAACAAAATTCGTTGTTTTTCTATGAAGTGACACCTTTCTTTTGGTTGTTCTCGAGAAGACTTTCTTTTGTTTCTGAAAAAGACCTGCAAGTAAATTTTGTTTATTAGTATTTCATTGTTTTTCTTGATAGGAATCAGTCACAGATCAAGATATTTGTGTTTTTAGTCTTTATATGGATTTTATTACTCAAGTTTAACTCATTATCTGATTGATTATCTTTATGAATTCAAATTTAGACAGATGATTTGGTTTTTACCATTACTCTTTTTGTGCAATACAATTGGTGGAAAATATGAGTAGAGTGCAAGTATTTGTGACTGTTAATGTCATCAGAGGGAAGGCTTGTCATTGTTTATGTGTTTAGAAGAAAGTGAAGTTAAAAAATTTGTTTTTTTTAATAGAGTGATACTGCAAAGCTTTTGTTGATCTACAGAACACTTAAAAAAGTATTGAATTTAAAATTTTAATGCAAGTTGTGTGTGTATTTGAACTTAGTTCTGAAAATTTCTAGTGTCATAGTGCATACTTATGATCAACCACTAGTACCTAAACATTATTACCTCTATTTGTAATGATTTTGGTTTTAAGCCTGTTTGGATTTGGATTGACTTATTTGATCTTATCTAATGGCATAAACACTTGTGTGATTGTTTGAGAGAGCTCACAAAAACAACTTATGTTATGTCCATAAGTTGTTTTCAACATATTTCTATATGCTCTCCACAGGATAGCTTATGAAAACAACTTGTAGCTTATATTAAAATAATTTGAGTTTATCTGTTGTTATAGAAATAACTTATACATACGCACATATGCGAGTGCTTTGCGTTTTCAAGGAATACATCAGTCTATTTTTTCCAATTTTACCTTGAAAAATAATCTTTCATGTGCAAACTTGAATCCTACTAACGTGAGAAGTGAATAATTAATATGAAGTTCAAGGACACTGAACAAGAGTAGTATAAATTATAAACATAATCTTCATTTATGTGTATATGCATATTTACTATAATATATCTCTGATATCAGCTGGTTGTGTGTTCTCTGTGTCTTACAGGAAACCCTGCAAGCGAAATTGTGGACATTTTGAACAAGAATAGAACAGATCAAAAGCTCCATAACCTGAATGACAGTCCTGGTTTAGGGTGCATGGCCTTACAATATGTTGAACTATGCAAAGGAAACTGCACTGATAACAATGTTGTCAACTGCAAACCTCCCGAAGACGACTTCGTTGAAGTTTTCGCTCCTAATTGCGGTGTAGAGTTACCGACTTTTGGTACCATAACTGGACACATTGTTGGCTGTCAAAGAAAGTACCTAGAACCATCATTGGCCTTTACTCAAATTCTTGTTAAAGATAAGAAAGCTTTGTCGCTTTTGAGAAACAAATCACATACTGAGGTTGGAGTAGGTCTTGTTGGACTTCATAAAAAGGGACCTTTCTTTTGGTGTGTTTTGTTTACTGATGGAAAGGCAAACTCTACATTTGTGCTTGAAAATCGCGGTGCTGGGATCAAGCAGAAAAAAGGGTGTTATAGTGGGAGCAATACTCCATGCAGTGGAGGGCAGAAATTTGGTGTTTCATCTTCTAATTTCTTTTTCATGTGCTATGTTTTCATTCTATTATTTAAACTTTTGTGATCAATTTATACTACTAATTCAAAATCTTCACATGACAATTCTTAAGATGTTTTTTTGTTCATATTTTTGTGTAATTTGTTTATTATTTACATTTACCGCTATTCTGCTACTAGGATTTGATTTCTTTTCATTCATATGATTTTGTTACTGAAGCTTGCAAAGGCGAAGATAACATGCATTGAAAATTTGACTAAGAAGGTTCATTTTTATCGAGTGTCAACATCTTCACGTATTAAATTGTAAAATACATGTACATTTGCACAAGTTGCACAATATTGTTGGTTATTATTGATTCTTTCAGAAAAAATGAGAATTTTTTGTCATTCAAAAGTACACTCTGAACAAAATATAAGTTTTGGAACTACACTTTTCGAAACATGTTTGAATTTTTAGAAATCTCAGGGGAAGAAAGTTCCACTCCCTTTGAAATAGGTCATTTGGGAAGGCTTAGGCCTAAGTTGGATTGTTCTGCTTGGGCAACATGTTATTTGCAAGTGGATTGGCCTGAACTATACTGAACAGTAACCATTTTCACTACAAGAATTCTGGTTTTTACTGGTGGAAATAATCCCTCAGTAACACCAAAAATCCCTCAATAATATGTATTACTGACGGATATGAATCCCTCAGTAATAGAGAGGTAGTTTTGACAAAGCATTACTGAGGGATTATTCCGCCAGTAATTACTGACGGATTGCAATCCCTCGGTAATTCCTGGTGGAATATTGACCTTCACTATTTTGCATAAACATTCTAGCACCAAGGACCAATGTATGTGGCCGAGTTTTCATAACTGTGCACGGCAGTGCTTCTTCCGTGCAGCAAAACCTCATTCTTGCTCATTGCGGAGTTGTGCTTCCTCTCCTGCATGGTTGTTAACCTCTATTAGTGGCTCTAAATGATGGTTTTTAATCTCCCTTCTACTATATTGTATTCTTTATTATTCTTTTTAGAATATTGCTATAAACAGCATTTCTCATTCTTTATATCCAATTTACATGTCCTCACACTAATATATACTGCATATGGTGATTGAGAGGATCCAATTTCGGACACCCATAGGGTATGAGTTTTCACTCGATGGGGTATTACTATCATGCCCACCTTACCTCATTGTTATTACTCTTGTGAATGTGATTCTTTTCATATGTATACCAAAGTACCTTGAAATGACTTGATATTAGCTTGTAACATTTGAGTTTATTGCTTATAAATCCCAATTTAGTAACTTCTTAAAGATGTTTTTGGGTATGATATTTCTGATTTTGTGGTAATAATGCTTGGCAGTTATCCAACTCTCCCACTTTTGATATAACTATCATTGAGTTTGTATACAGGACAATGACAATCAAATAAAAAATAATACAATGAATAAAAATGAATATAAAGGCTGTAAAATCTCGTGGGAAAAAATAAAGGTAGGAAAATGAACTGAATTACATTCTTCATGCCTTCTTGACTGGAGTTCTATGCCGGCAATCAACCTTTACGTTGCAGCAGAATGTTGATGTACCTCTCAAAATTCTGGCTGATTTTTTCTGAAACTTTTTTGATGAGTTCTTTCTCATAGTAGTTATTGAAGATGGCAACAAATGTGAAAATAAGGAGCCATAAGACCAGAGTTATCAGAGCAATGTTCCGTGAAATCAGTGTCAAGGCTAAAAAAGACACAGCATACCCCAACATGAGTAAGAGTGAGATTGGAAAAATACTAAGACCAACTACAATGGCCTTGTTGAAAGCAACATTAAACATGTTGAAGCCTTGCAATGGGGGTGTTGAAAATGATGGGAAAATGAGGTGGAGGAAAGAGGTGATGAACCATCTCAACATGTTTAA
>Ga0228711_1004364_pt1 | contig 21782 bp, 8 predicted proteins | sample MedpolnodulmetaG_2_FD_177996 | JGI IMG/M metagenome (GOLD analysis project Ga0228711, IMG submission 177996) | Root nodule microbial communities from Medicago polymorpha collected in Santa Monica, California, United States - brown nodules | ecosystem: Host-associated > Plants > Roots > Nodule...
TTAAGTGTGTGGTATGGTCATATGAATTGGTTGAGCATTTCTTAATTCCTTTATTTTGTATGCATATCAATTTGGACGTCTTCATTCAGGTAACAAAGAGTCTTCAAGGTATTTGGATGGCATGTGGTTGGACTTTGTGGAAAGAACACAACAAACGTCTTTAGGGTCACACATAATCAACAATGTCTCGCATCATTATTCAAATGAAAATTCAGGTTTTGTAGTGGATTAAATCAAAGAACAAAATTTGAATCAATGATGGTTTAATCCACTCTATTGTCTTGGTTTCATTGTCCATCGATGATGTTGGTGATTGGTCACAACTATTTAAACAATTTATTCAGGCACACACATTTGAGAAAAGATTTTTTTTTAAATAATATGTGTTTTTTTCAAATTATTAATTTATATATATTTAGGTTAAATTTTTTATTTGAGGAAGGTTAAATATGTTTTTAGTCCCTATAAAATCGGGACCTTTTAAGTTTAGTATTTACTTAATTTTAATAGTATTTTTAATTCCTATAAAAAATTTATGCATTCAATTTTAGTACCTACTAAATCTAAATTTGTTTAATTATATGCTTAAACTTTTAAGATTTTGATTTTTTTTCTTTCAAAAGTGTTAATAACATATCTAAATGTTCATCTGCAAAAAATTATCTCAAAATTTTATTTCTACGTCCAGATTTTTGTTACTTTTGTCTTTTAAAAAAAATTCATATTTAATTTTTTCATGTTAAAAAATTCTAAATTTCAGTAAACGAACCTTTTGTAATGTTCTAAACTTGTCTCAAAAAATTGTTAAAAAATTTAAGAGGTTTAGGATAATTAGACAAACTTTGTTTTAGTAGGGACTAAAAATACATGTAAATGATTTTTATAAAGACTAAAAACGCTATTAAAATTAAATAAGGACAAAACATAGAAGTTCCAAATTTTATAGGGGTCAAAAACATATTTAACCCTATGTATTTTTATATGTGTGTCTAAATAATGTGTTTAAATATTTGTGATCATATTAAGACTTCCTCCTATAATCAGTTTATCCTAGATTCTTAAATATTTATCAATAGTATATATATAAAGTAAGGTTTTTTTTATGCTATGTGTCACTTCCACGTTTATTCTCAGTATTTTTATTATTTCTTCTATTTTTAAAACTAATATTTTATTTGACATAAATATCTCAACAAACTTTTGATCTTATCCACTGAACATTTTATTTAACTTTTTATTGAATTCTTAATATTTTTATTTTTTTTAAACGAATTCCTAATATTTTATGTAACAGAAATATCTCAACAAACTAGATATAATACTTTCAATCCTCCTTTCAAAGAAAATAAATATAATACTTTCAATCATGTCCATTGAATATTTCACTTTTTTTGGGGAGTTAAATACTTCACTTTATTTTTTAAATAATTTTTTTTAATTAATTAATGTCTACTTCAATTTTAGCATTATTTTTTTTATTGGTTTTCAAATTTATAAAATTTCTATTTTTTAAAACTGATTTTTTCTTCGAATTTTCAAATATTTCTTTGAATTTTCATCATATCCACTAAAAAATTCATTCTACCAAAACTATTATAATTTAGTTAAAATTTTAAATTTAATACATATTGTAATTGATTTTAAATTATTATACCAAATTTTTAACACAGGTTGATTATTTAATTTTATTTTTTTTTAATTTATTTTGTATGCACATGTGCTATTGGTACATTAAGAGTTTTTCTCAAATAAAAATAAAATTTAGGTGTTTCATAAATATTTCAATAGATGATATTATTTTATGATAAAAAAGACACCAATTAGTTTTTAAAAAATGCTTCAATTAGTTACTATGTAATCCTTTAGCACCGTATTATTCAATTAGTTTTTATTTTTGAAGAAAAAAGAAAGCTTCGGTTAGTTATTATATTATATTTTAGCAGCATATCCTAATGCAAATGTTAACTATAAATAAATGAGTTTTTGTTATTCACATATTTTGAGAAAAAACGGAAACCTAAACCTTCTTATGATCTACCATTTTTCCTTCTTCAGATTTGGTAAACATTTTCATCTTTTGGTTATGTTTATTTTTTGATTTTTAAAGACAACTTTTCGAACATCATCGTAAAAACTTCTAATGATGCTTACACATACATTCACTCTATTTTGATTCCTAATTAACCAAATCAAAAATTTCATCGTTCTGTTTTTTATTTTTATTTTTCAGAAATTATGGCTACATAATTTGACTTCATTGATAGCATAATCATCAATAATAAACAAAAAGCACGAAGATTCAAGATTAGGATCATTAAAATATGGAGAATTCTAAACTTCAAAGATCGAGACCATATTGATTTAATCAATATGGTTTTCATAGATGAAAAAGTATGCATCAACTCTTTTTCTTTAGGAAAAATTACACAATTTGCCCATTAACTTAAGTTCAGGTAACACTTTCGTTCTTTATAATTTTTTGTCTCGATTTAGTCCTTGACAATCAGGGTGAAATTGATGAGTTATATCCTCAAGAAATCGACTCTTTCAAAGAACGCAAATTTTTGTTCAAGGTTCGAGTAAAAAAGATTTCTTCAACAATATAGAGCAACGTTATTAGGGTTGTACAAGATTATGTTTTAACCATTCATTAATAAGCAACACTATTGGGATGTAGGAACTGGAACATGTCATATTAAAGCGGTGATTTTTTTTGTACAATAATTAATTATATTGTTAATATCAATTATGTTTTTTAAATTTTTTTTATTCATATTTTTTAATGTATTGTGATTTTGAACAAATATTAGTTATGATCGTTTTTCATTAGTTTAGGGTCCATTGCAAACCAAATGTTCTGAATTGTCTGCTAACAATGACCACTTTGCCGATACAACAATGGTCGGTATCTTAAAATAAAACGTTTTAACATTATCTTTTCTATGAAATCACGTTTTATTTTATTTTTTATTTGATTATAACAGGCTACTACATCCGGTGCTCAAAATGAGATGAATTCTTCAAATCTATATATGTGTCAGCACACAAAACTTTGTTTATAATAATTAACCCGGACAACACCGGGTATCTATACTTGTACTATATATAAAGAAAACTATCTCTTTTTATCATTTTTGGGTTGGATTTTTTCTTCTAAAAATACCATCAATTTTCAATACAAATAACACATGTGTTAATAGATAAAAATAAATTTAAATATTCAAATAAAAATGTAACAAACACAAATGTTCAGTTTTTTCCTTTATCATTTAAAAAGTGTAACAAACTAGATGAATGTATATACTTATTTTTCATTATCCCAATTATAATCTTAAACAACAGATTTTTCTATAATAAAGATTGTTGTTGGTGTCATTAAAAAAAAAAAAAAATAGATTATATATTTTTGTTATCTTGTTGGTTTCATTGAAATAGATAATCATCATTGATTTGTTATAATTTGAAAGTAAAAAATAATTATATTTTTACTTTTAATCAAAATAAAATTTTTATAAAAAACATCGTTCATAATTTTCAAACGTTAACATAATAAAAAGTCTTTTCGCTAGTATATATATAGTAATTTAAATATGGTGGGATCGATGCATCAATTCAATCAAAATCATGGGCTTATTCTCCTAAGCTTATCAAAAGAAAAAATCAATCAAAATCACGTAACATCATATTCATTCACAACAATCAATAATTAGTTGGATGGAATAACTATGATTAATTATCAAAAGAAATATGAATTAATTAATTACCTATGAATTATAATAGTACGTAAGTACTAGCTAGGTAGAGAAATTTCACATTCAAAGCTATCAAAAAAATTATTATTAATTAAATAAGGAGAATATTTTTGGCACCCATGAAAATGGTGGGCACGTGTATCCATAAAGCAAAAATACAGAATATTAATTAATTTAATAAATAATTAAAGATAAAAATGAAGTGACATGTAATGTATTATGTTTAACAAAACTCTAGGGTATGAAATGGTTCAACATCAAATTATTCAGAAAAAATATGTAATTGTTTCAAATCTTGCCAAAATGGAATGAGATTGATGGAAACGATACCTTTTCAAAGTCTTGTTTTCATATTTGAGTCACAAATCAATAAAAAAAAATTAAAATTCTAGGGAATTTTATCACCTTTCAGGTTCTACTCGTTGAAAAAATCTTTCATAAACACAATAATAAATTAATATTGTTAGATACACCGTCACATTGCTAAAAAAAAGCACATCTTGATATGAAATAATATTTTTTTAAGAAATACTACTTAGTTATATCAATTGACTTTATTCAATTTTATTCTCTTTTACTATTTATGGTTTTATATGTGTGTCCAAATATATATATTTGGGTTGTGCCCAAACAAGTATATCTCTCAGTAAGATGCGTATCAGTTAGACCCTCTTTAATGTGTATTGCCCGAAGCTCAAAAATATTACTGCTTAGTTATATAATTTACTTAATGTTGAATAAGTCTATGATTTTTTCTAGACATCATCGGAAAGTTGTAGGTAATTTACACATCAACCAATAAAAATTATCCACAAAATCAAATTTACAAGCAAATTAGGGAAAGTTAGCTTGCGGTTACCACTTACAACTTTACTAATGTGACTAATTTTGAATGATTATGGGTAAATTAATCACATCTAATTCTTCGAAGCTAGGGTAGGCCTCAACTTGTTCATTATTTGATCCGTAAAAAAAAGGTTCGTTTAAAAAAGTTACTGTTAGCGACGACAATTTATCTTCAATTCCTTCGGACTATATTTGTCTCCAACAAATATTTAAAATCATGCAAGCATGGGCTTAACTACTTTATATATGTCATCATTAAAAACTAATGTATATAATATCAGATAAAAAACCATTGTACATATTATAATTTTACATATTAGTTATTATTCTAGTTAGTTTTCACGTAACTTTCTCAATAAATTTTCAACTCCATTTCATTTTTTTAAGAAAAAGACGCTTATAACATTTTCATTAATAATAGAGTCAATGCAAAGGAGAACTTCATATTCATAATGAATATTGAGAGAGTGGCTTCCCTTACTAATAATAATAGAGTCAATGGATAATTTCATGAATTTCTAAATCTGTGTATATTTGCTAACTAAATATAAGGCTGACAACATTGACACTTTGAAGATATGAATCTCTCCTCCTCCGAAGTTAGATTCTATCTTGGTCGTCCACTTCTCTAGAGTTTTTAGACACTGAGCTGCTTAGCACTACTAAAAAAACAAAAATTAGTGAGGGATATTTAGTGAGGGAAAACGTGAAATCCCTCTCTAATACCGTCACTAAATTTTGCGACCAAGGAATTTGTGAGGAATTTCATTTTTTCCGTCACTAATTTCCCTCGCTAATTTTGCTTTTTCTAGTAGTGTAGTCTTTTGTTTTGTCTTTCTTATGACGAAAAAAATAAAATTTAAAAGGGAAACTTCAAGCACATGTTTGATGAGGTACATGAAGAATTTCATTAATTTCTGAATCTGTTTCACCTATGTATATTAATTAATCTTTATAATAAAAATAAGAAGGATAAAGGCTAAATTTTAAAAATTATATATGAAAATATTATATTGTGGGGCGCCTAGTATGGATATGGGTTGACCCTTACTATTTTTACTAGTTTATTATCTATTTTTATTATCATAAAATTTATTTTTTTTAGTAAAAACAGTAAGGGTCAACCTATATACTATTTTTGAGAGGTTTGTATTAGTAGATAGACTCATTATTTCATATTAGGGTTGAAGTATTTCTTTAAATCTCAGCGACTCAAATTATTCATTGCTTATAAAAAAAATTAAATTAAAGAACTAAAACCCTAGTCCTTCCCTTGATCTTCCTTCACATGTCTTGTTATTAGTGGAGCTGAGTCCCTCGAGACTGAGTGAGAAGTAGCAACCTTGTAGGAATAGTTAGTTGCAATAAAGTTGGAGGTTGTGAATATTCTATTTTGGATTTGATTGTTTTTACTTGCGCAAGTTCCACGATCGATGAATATGATATGTACGATAGAATGATGCATCATGCATGTGTATATAATAATATTCAGAATGATTATACCACATCACACAGCATAATTGCAGAGATTATTTAAAGTAAGTGAAGCTGTTAATGAATGATTAGTATAATTAAGTGATGTGATGAAATTGAGTGATATCAATATTATATGTGTTGCTGACCTGTACGCGTTTTGGTGTCCATTTGTATAATATATATCATGTGACCAAATGATGCCATAATAAAACCAAAAACAGAAACAATTTTAGGGTCCAATTATTCAGAAAATTGTATTGCTCAATTCAGAAAAGTTTCTCGTGACATTTCAAATTATTTATATAAAAAATTGAATTTGAATTGTTTGTCTCTATATATGAAAATGAAAACACATTTTACAGACCCCTTTCAATTTTATATATCCGAAGGATAAAATGAAATATCGTCCATTATGCCTGCCAGTATTTATCCATTTTTATTAATCACATGTGTATGTTCTTTCGTATGATTTTATCTGTTACCTATTTACTTTCTTTTCTTGTCGCAAAATACATATTGTGTTTCCAATATCTTATGTTAATATATTTAGGGTTTTTGTCATTTGCGAGAGAGCAAAACTCACGTGAGTTTGCACTTAGGAAAGTACATTCACATGCTAATGTGTGCAATGGAAACAAAACTTATTAAAACTATAAAGTTGGGTGACAAGGGCTTCTTGTTCTCGTGGACAGGTAGGAAGAGAAACATGTTGCATTTGCCAGTACAACACAAGAATGAGAATCTATATATATAGAATATGAATGTAATGCTGTAAAAACATGAGGTCGGTCATATGAGTTCTTGGGAAAAATACAAAGGTTAAATTCATTAATACTGAAATTATACTCAGATTTAATTCGTGAAGGATCCACAGTCCAACAAGACAACACCATGTTCGGTATAACACTGAATCATCCCTTATGATCCATTAATTAATGACCCTATAATGACAATTAGACGTGTGAATCACACTATGTTACTAGCAATTGAACAACCTCTTGATATCCAAGTTTACACATCATTTATATAATAAAGGTTCTTACTCTTTATAAAATATATTTTCAGGTTGATTAACTTTCGAGCTATCATAAAGTTTTTACTAACTTAAGTGTTGGAGCCCCCCGAATCAGGATCAACCCAAGGATAAAACCCCTAAAGCCCTCGCTTAATTAGGCTCCCAAATAATAAATTATTTTTCATTATATTTTACAAGCAAAAACGCCTTATAGTCGAACAAAAAAACTCATATGTTCAACAACAAACTTTGGGTCCTTCCGTATATTCAGATGCTTTCAATGGCTAACCAAAAGTCATTCATTATGTAATACCCTAACGACATGTAACGGACGAAACTCAAGTTGATTACATGCTCTCGGTAAAGGTCGCCATTCAAACAATCAATTGTTTTGAAACTAAATCTATAAATAGGTCTCTTTTATCGTAAATGCAAGATACACACTTTTCTCTCAGTTATTTCTCAATCTTTGCTTTCATACTGAGTTGATCGTTTGAGTGATTGTTGATACCTCAAGTCGCATCTCGACGAATGTTGCTGAACAAAGGTTATCATCACTCCATATCAAGGTCTATTTAAGAACTAGAGATTGACCGATTGTGATGATTCGCTGAAAAATAGAAATCACTTTAGCATAGACTTCCTTTAATTTAAACAAATTAAAGCAATACATACTATTTGTAAACAAAAAAAGTAGCACATGCTATTATATTAAGTTACGGGATAATTTAACCGAAATTAATAGTAAAATTAATATAATTAAACATGTTCATTATCTATTTATCCTACTTTAACTTTACCACCACTGTCTTCACACACACATTTCCCTCCCTACGTTTTTTCGAAATTGTTGCCTTTGCAGCAAAATTGTAGTGACCCTTTTCATGGACAAGGATTCTTAGGAGTATGTTTTGAGTGGGGAAAGAGAGAAGGTGTATACGTTGAATTTTCGAATATACCGTACAAACTGTACAATGTGACCATTTTATGTAAAATTTACAATTTATTTTTTAAACTATTTAAATTAAAAAATATTACTTAATATACTGGATAATATACAAAAAAAGTATGTTCAATTATCACTTATTTCCGTGAGCTTAACTCAGTTGGTAAGGACAATGCATAATATATACAAGGTCCGGGGTTCGAATCCCGATCACCACCAAAAAAAATTATCACTTATCGGACCACAATCAATCCACAAATAAAGGACTAGTCAAAACCTATTACCTTCACAAGTCCAATATTGGATTTAATTTTAGAAATGTTGTTAAATAGGAAAAAAAAGAAAAGAATATGAAGCGATTAGGATAAGTTTACTAGTGAGATATTTTAATAGTAAACATGAGATCGTAGGTTCAAACCTTATCGTGTTGTAAAAAATAATTGAAAATATAGTTTTTTATAGAGTGTCGTTAACGAGTGTCTCTAGAGTACTCTTTATGTATGCTAAATTAAATAATTAATTTTTTAAAATGTTAGTTTTCAATTTTCAATACATTGTTAACACAAACTTACAAAAAAAATTACCATTTAAAGTTCTTAACCAATATTCCGGAGTAACCGGTTAATATTTCCCATTTTCAAATTACAAACTACTAGTGGAATAGTGTGTTGGACTTTCAGCGCAAATAAAATGATTATAGGTCCAATAAGCCATTCTTATTCCCACCACACACACTCTTTGCTTTTTCTCCTTTCTGAAAATAACAATGCGAATTTGCAACACATTACACAACTAAACAATTAACATTTGTTATTTAAAAATCTCTGTTAACAATTATGTGAAAGATCTCTTGTTTTTAGGACAAAAGAAAAATCGCTACATATCATTCATAACCAAGGATTTTTTAAAGAATCTCTATAAAAAAAAAGCAATTAAAAATAGCTTTTCATAAAAATCATTTTTGAAAGAAGTCACTTTGAAAAAATATGCGATTTTTACTATGTAAAATTTCTAACAATGAATATTTAAGTTAGTGAATGTCGAAACTCATTTTTAACTTATGTCAATTGAGTTTGAAATAACTTTTACTATTTTTGAGTAAGTTTCTAAAAAATCCATTTTTAGAAATACAAAGAAAAATTCATTTTTCATGTTAACCGGTGCCCTCGAGGAACTGGTTAAGCATATTAAAAAGGAAATTATATAGTAGTTAATGCATTGAAATTGTGTAATTAATTTATAAAAAGTCAAAAACAGTTTCCTTTTATGGTAATAATTTCCTTTTTTTGTATGCTTAACCAGTGCCACGGGGGCACCGGTTAACACATATGAACATGGAAATAAAAATATTAAATATGATGTTATTGATGATGATCGCCATGTATGGACATGGAATATGCTTGACTCCTCATACGCCATCCACAAAGGTCATTGATTATTTGACGAGCTTCGTATATGGCATATAGGGAGCCAGGCACATACTCATATGCATGATGATGATGCTACCATAGTATAAATTAAGAAATTTTATACATCAAATTGATGGAAAAAAACTCACAAAATTAAGCTCAATAAATCTCTATCCATCCTAAGGCTATTGAATTTGTGTGTGCGCGCGTGCAAATCAAGGAAGCTTTTTTATTCACGAATCAAACCACTAAGATAGCTAAACATATGCATATGACTATTAGCATAATATCCTAGCACATTTACAATTGTTTTTTCAACAGAGGTATATTGCTTTGTCTGACAACCACTCCATAAAAAAAAAGGTGCATATATGTATTCATATTTATGTCTGAGTGTAAAATGAATTTAAATTTTTGGCATGATTAATTTTTTTATGATATATAACTTTAAATAATTTTTTAAGGTGTTCATATAATCATTTTCAGCAGGTGATATTAATTGTTGAAAGTATTTTATGCATTTAAGAGTTTATTGATAACATGCATGCATTTATAATTAGTATAGCATACAATTAAGAGAAATGCTAGCAATACATCTTTTAACACACACTTTTTAACACATTATTTTTGATTGGTTAAAATTCACATGGGTCCCACCAAATCATGTGGGTTCCATATAAATTTAGTGGATCCCATGTGAATTTTAACCAATTAAAGAGAGTATGTTAGAAAGTGTATGTTAAAAGGTGTGTTGCTAGCATTTCTCTACGATTAAACCATTTAACCCTTCAATGCCACGCTTGTCATCCAATACATAGGGTGTGCACTACATATTAATTGCCACGTTAATATCTAGGGAAGTTTATAAACAGTTGACAATTAATCACAAGTGGGAATGATATTAATTAATTGTCATACGACTGTTGGACTCCTCAAGTTATGTAACATCCAAACACATATCATCCACGCATGACAGTATCTACTTTTTATGTAAACTATTTATTTTATTTTTAAAAAAAATGCAAACTATTTTTGTCGATATAGATATTCAATGTGCTCTAAATTGCCGCTACTTTTTGAACCAAAATAAACAACTAAACCAAACAGAATCAAAAGCTTCTCAAGCAATCTTGCAACTTCGACGCACTCTTATAATTCTTCTATTTCTTCATCACACTCACCCTCTATTCAATTCAATTCAAAACCCCAAAATCTTAAACAAAACCCAAAATATACCAAACCCTAACAATGGAATTTGAACGAAAACGAAAACTCAGACAAAGAAACCCACTTTCCAATGGCACCAACACTTTCTCATCCGTTCCCCCAAAATCAACCAAACCTAAACCTTCGTTTTCTTCTGCATTCAAAAACCCTAAAACCAAATTCACCTCCGTGAATCTCGATGTTGCTTCAAATTGTAGCTCCGTTGCACCGGAGTTTCTTTCAACGCCTTCGCCCAATACCGATCTCGTCGCAGTACGTTGAATTTAGAAATATTCGATTAGTCAAAACTTAAAAGTGTTTTTCAATTTTAATTTCATTTCCAATTTAAATTTGAATTTGAATGATTTGTTATTTTTGGTATTTATTTTGAAAATTAGGGTTAATTTTAGTTTCTGTTTATCTAAAATGCACACATGTTTTTAGAGCAGTAGATTATGATATGTGGGTGAAAAAATGTTATAGATAAAGGTAACAATTTTTGGCATCTGACAATGGTTTTTTAGCGTTGATGGCCAAAATTGTTGTAGTGACTCTTTTCAGGGAGAAGGATTTTTTGGAGTATTTTTTTTTTTTTGAAAGAGATTTTTTGGAGTATTTCGAGTGGGGAAAGAGAGAAGCTGTATAATTCAAATTGTTTATGCACCCGTGCTTTATAAAACCCTTTTGGCACCTTATTAATAAGTAAGATGTGGTACCATGTTCAATGAATTATTCTCTTGTCTTCTGCATGTTTGCTTAAATGTTTCTCTGCCTACTTTGTCGATTTGTACCAACTCTTGCATAGTCGTGATCCAAAATAAATTTTATCTAAGCACACAGAACTTATAATTTCAAAGATCCCTAGAAAAAAACTTATAATTTAAAAGAGAAATGATATTAATTAATATGATTAAATTATTTTTTAATTTTTATTTATTTATGAGTGTGTATCCATATAAAATTGATTTGAGATTGTGTCTATGCACATATTGTTTGATGCACAAGGCCACTGGTGATGCACTTTTTTTTTGGTTACATGAATAAAGGAAAAAAAAAATCATGTTCTTACAAAGGACATCCCAAGAGGATCAGTTATTAAAGCTAATGGCAAATTAGAAGGGAGTTCTTGAAGCACAATTAGATGATCTACATTAGTAGCTCTCAATTTTGCTAGCACATATGCATATAAATTCAACGTTAAGATAAAAGTTTGATAATTAATTACAAAAATCTATTTTTTTAGGTGGAAAATTACAAAAATCTATATATCTAAGCTTTTTCTCTCTTTTATTATTTTTTTTACAAAAAAATTATATCTAAATTATAAAACACATAATGTGACCATTTTACGTAAAATTTACAATTTTATTTTTCCTTAAATATTTAAAATGACACTTTAACAAGTCTAATATCTGATTTTTTTTCTTCAAATTACAAACTACTAGTATTAGAATTAAAGTAAAAAAAAAATCTACCAATAGAATATTGTATTGGACTTTGAATTCAAACAAAGTGATTATAGGTCCAATAACCAATGAAGGATGTTAGCCTGCCACCCTTTTAAGTCATTCTTATTCCCACCACACAAACTGTTTTTTCTTCTTCCGGGAAATAACAATGCGAGTTTGCGACACCACTTCATGTGATCAACTCTCATCTTATAAGTGCATTTTTGGACTGTAATATGTGATACAAAAGAGCTAAAATGTTTACAATTGATTACAACTTGAATTAAAAGTTGTAGATTTTGCCTAAAAAATAATTTTTAATATTCAATTTATTGTTCAACTTTCTTTCACAAGAGTATGTATAACATAAATCATTTTTTCAAGGATAAATAATTTTTTTTAAGATGCAAGACATCAATTCATATATCAAAAAGAAAAGAGTACAAGAAAGAAAAGGGGGACAAAGACCAAGACCTTTTCAAATGGTTATAAATCTATACTTGGACATGCCCAACCTATTCCTAGAGTACTTCCAGTCTTCCCTGATGAAGTTAGGGATTCAACCAAACCAAAATTTCATCAGGGATTCAACCAAACCAAAAAAGATCAGAAGAATATAAAATAAAATCAAATTTAGCCAATCTATCAGCGCAAACATTACCTTCTCGGTAGATATGTGAAGCAAAAAATCTCATATTATGTGTAGTTTGTAAGCAATTGTGCCATCTGTTTCTAAGTTTCCAAGGTATGTTAGTTTTGTTGGATTTAAAAGCAAATAACACTAATTTAGAGTCAGATTCAATTCCGTCTGTAAAGTTGAAGTTATAAGGCGACTATAAGGTTTGAAGTAGTAACATAAGAGTTGAACTTGGATTAACTCTAAGAGGTCATATGTAAAAAATTAACAACTAAAAGTTAATATTTGCCATTTAAATAAAGTTCATTGAAAGTTTTTTTGAATAGCAAGCACGTACATTGACTTCTCTCTACACAAGATTACATAAGTAAGTTTTTTTTTTTGAATTTAAAAAGGACAAAGAAGTTCCCACTCTTCCATTTGGACCAAATTTGGAGCAGGAGTCTCCACATGTGGTTTTGGCTCAATAACTTGATTCTCATAATAGCGATAAACTGCGACACCAGACAACGCAGCCAATGTTAACGCCTGAGCATGCATTCTGTAAACCAATAAGGAAAATTAGTATCCTAATCAACTTTCATACATGAACAAAAAAATCATATATAAATGAAATAATCTAGTCAAACATTTATGTACCTAGCATGGATAAGCCTAAGACTTGGCTTCATTGGAGACCTTGTACGTGAATATGTTAGAAGCGTTGCTCCAATTCCAGATGCCCATAGTCCTCCTGTAATCAAATTCAACACCAATTATTATTATTTGGTGTAAACAGTTTAGTACATTTAAATTTTACAATAAAAAATTACATCTAACTTTAAAATGTGTGACATGTTCATTGAGATAAGGATGTGTTGAATGTAGAATGTATTCCAACTTACCAATTGTGGCGAGCTTATGTTTTGAAACCCATGATTGAATTGTCTCCATGTTGAGTCGTCGATTTTTCTTGTGTTGCTCTCTTGGATTTATGAAATGGTAAAGATGGATATATGAACTATGAAGTGTGATAGAAAAATGATGGGTATTTATAGAAGAGAGTGGGAGAGGTTGATGCTGAAATGTGGGATTTTATGTTTGGCCCATGGGTTTGTTCATAAGGTGGATTATGCACCTGTTTTGTTGGAACATGGAAAGGGATAAACAAGAGGAGGCTTACACTGGTTTTGCTGTGGCGGAGAAATGTGTTTAGTGTGGTGTGTCACTGTCTGCTTTTGTTTGGCAACCAAAAAGAAGCAAGTGCCTTTTCCACTCACATCCCTAATTTCCGCTTTCATACACTTTTCATCTTTCTATTTTTAAATAATTGAAGTTTTGATATACCTATTTTAAAAAGGAGTGAATAGGCATAAACCTTCGAAATTGTGACTTTCGTCAAAAAACCCCATGATTTTTAAGAAACTTCAAAAAACCCTTTGAAATTGTCAAACGTTAGTCAATTACCCCCCTCCGTTTGTTTTGGCTGTTAAATGACTATTTTTTTTTTGCTTTCTTCATCTTCTTCCTTCCACTTTTTTCATCATCTTCATCAATATTCATAAAAAATTCCAGAATTTTTTTTAAGAAACAACAACCATTAACAACATCATCATCATCTCATTACTAGACATCCATAACTAATTATAAATGTGCTAATTTAAAGAACTGATTATGCTATTTTTGCAAAAATTGAATCTGCTTCTATATCTAACTACACTAGACTAGGGTCACATTCCAACTCTAATTTAAAGAATACACCTAATTTGAAATATGGTAACTTCAAAAAATAGGCTTTCCATGAAAATTGTGAAGTTCTTATGAGTGAACATGTCCCTTGCATTCAGCTTTAATACCTTTGAGAAAACAAGCTTTCTATGAGAAAACAACTTTAGATTTATAGCTTTAACTTAGGTGGTGTTATTGTTGTTGATGATGGTGGAGGTGTAGTAATGAGATGATGATGATGTTGTTAATGGTTGTTGTTTCTTAATTTTTTCTGGATTTTTTATGAATATTGATGAAGATGATGAAAAAAGTGGAAGGAAGAAGATGAAGAAAGCAAAAATAAAATAAAATCATTTAACAACCAAAATAAATGGAGGGGGGTAATTGACTAACGCTTAACAATTTCAAGGGGGGTTTTGAAGTTTCTTAAAAGTCAGGGGTTTTTTTGACGAAAGTTACAATTTCATATTTTTTTTTGTCTATTCACTCTTTTAAAAAGAGGTATGATATATGAACACTCTAAACTTTATACGTTTTAAGGTAGATAGAAAAGTAAGATACATGGTTGTCTGTAATGGGTCTAATTTGATACTCCCTCCGTTTTTAAATATAAGCAAAATTTACTTTTTAGATTCATTTATCATTGTTGTATTGATATGGTTTGAATATACCAACTTTTGTTACACACAACAGAAATTGCTGAGAAGATAAAAGGTAACAAAAGGAAGGAGTGAGAGACTAGAGAATCAGACGGAGAAGAAGAATTTCATTACACATATTTCCTGCCTTATTTCTTTGGCTTTTTCCTATTTATATGAGTCCACGTTCCTATTTCCTATGTTACCCTTGTCAACTCTTTGACTCATTACATTGTCCGACAACTTTGTGTTGTCAAAATAATATTTCCGCTTTTAAAATGGGTATTTTGGTCTTCCTATTTATTTATCTCTTTTTGAATTTTGATTCCATGTCTATTTTTATTTTATTTTATGTAAACTACTTATTTATGACGTGACAATTCTTACTAGACATATTTTTGTGGATATAGATATTCAACGTGCTCTAAAAAACGTTGCCACATTATGAATAAATACTTTACATAGTAAATAGAGGACCTAAAAATCAATTTTTAAAATAGCAAGACTCTTCTGGTTTAACAGAAAACTAAATTGCCGCTACTTTTTGAACAAAAAAACAAACTAAACCAAACAGAACCAAAAGCTTCTTGAGCAATCTTGCATCTTCCACACACTCTTAGAATTCTTCCATTTCTTCATCACAATCACCCTTCTATTCAATTTCAACTCCAATCCAAAACAAATCCCTAATTTTACCAAACCCTAATTATTCCAAACCCTAACAATGGAATCTGAACGAAAACGAAAACTCAGACAAAGAAATCCACTTTCCGATCGCACCAACACTTTCTTATCCGTTCCCCCAAAATCAACCAAACCTAAACCTTCGTTTTCTTCTGCATCCAAAAAACCTAAAACCAACTTAACCTCCACGAATCTCGATGTTGCTTCAAACTGTAGCTCCGTTGCACCGGAGTTTCTTTCAACGCCTTCACCTAATACCCGGTCTCGTCGCGGTACGTTGAATATTATTAACTGTTCGATTGGTGAAAACTGAGAAGTGTTTTTTCAATTTTAATTTCATTTCCAATTTGAATTTGAATGATTTGTTTTTTTGGTATTTATTTTGAAATTAGGGTTAATTTTAGTTTCTGTTTATCTAAAAACATGAAAATATGTTTTTATAGCAGTAGATTATGATTTGTGGGTTAAACAATGTTATAGAAAAGGGTTGTGTTTGGATTGACGTGTCATAATCATAAGCTGATTTTTAACTTAATTTGGATAAGCTTTCATTCAAGAATTTGTTTTTGTTAAATTTATGCTTTTTGTTCTTTTACTTCAGGGACTGTTGATGGTGAAGCTTCTAAGCCTGTTTCTATAGTACACAACATAAGACATTCAAATAAAAGGAAAGAGAGAGAGAGAGAGAAAGAGAAAGAGAATGAATCGGTCATTCGAAGGAAGGAAGTGGAAACTCCTCCAAGTAGAACACCCGTGGATAGATGGAAAGTCTTTTTAAAGGGGAAGGGAGTGGACATTGCTTCGAGTAGCACGTCCAAGGATATATCGAACAAACCTACAATACCCTGCAGAAAACAACTTACAACCAAATTCACCTCTACTACTGCGAATCTCGATGTTGCCTCAAACAGTAGCTCTGTTGCACCGGATTTTCTTTCAACACCTTTTCCCAATACCCGGCCGCATAACGGTATGTAAAAATTAAAAATATTTGATTGGTGAAAACTGAAAAGTGTTTTTTCAATTTTAACTTCATTTCCAATCTGAATGTATTTTTTTTTTTTGGTGTTTATTTTGCAAATTAGGGTTAATTTTAGTTTCTGTTTCTCTAAAATGCACACATGTTTTCAGAGCAATAGATTATGATATGTATAATGTGGGTGAAAAATTGTTATAGAAAAGGGTTGTGTTTGGATTGGCATGTCATAAGCTGATTTTTAACCTAATTTGGATAAGCTTTTTTCAGGATAGTTTATGAAAACAGATTATAATTTATATGAAAAACCCAGTTTGACTATATTTTCTTTGAGCATAGAAATAGCACTTATGAAACTTATGATTTTGCAAGTTAATTTTGTATTTTGATGCTAAGTTGAGCATAACGCTTTATTATAGTGATTGGGTATACTTTGCCTTTATAATTAAGTCATATTTTGCACTATTGACATATTTACAATATTATATTAGCTCACGTACGTCATGTATATGAAATTTTTTATATAATTTTAATTTTAGGTAAAATCATACAAGTTTACATGTCGAGTTTACCTAAGTAACATGAGTTGAGGTAAACTCTCGAGTTGTAAAGCTTCACTGAGAAGTGTTTTTTTCAATTTTAATTTCATTTCCAATTTGAATTGAATTTGAAAGATTTATTTTTTTGGTATTTATTTTGAAAATTATGAGTATATTATGACTTGTGGGTTAAAAAAAGTTATAGAAAAGGGTTGTGTTTGGATTGCCATGTCATATGCTGATCTTTAACCTAATTTGGATAAGCTTTCATTCAAGAAGCATCTGTTCTTTATAAATAAAATTTTGTTAAATTTATGCTTTTTGTTCTTTTACTTCAGTGACTGTTGATCTTGAAGCTTCTAGGAAGGAGAAAGAGAATGAGTCGGTCATTCAAAGGAAGGAAGTGGACACTCTTTCAAGTAGAATACCCGTGGATAGATGGTACACCTATTCAAAGGAGAAGGGGGTGGACATTGTTTCAAGTAGAACGTCTAATCCAAGGGAGGATAAAGAGAAGCGAGTGGACACTGCTTCAAGTAGCATTCCCATGGATATATGGAACGAACCTACAATACCCTGCAAAAAACAACCTACAACCAAATTCACCACTACTAGCGAGAATCTCAATGTTGCCTCAGACTCTAGCTCTGATGCACCGGATTTTCTTTCAACGCCTTTTCCCAATACCCAGCCTTGTCACGGTATGCTTAAATTTTTAAATATTCTATTAGTGAAAACTGAAAAGTGTTTTTTCAATTTTAATTTCATTTCCAATCTGAGTGATATTTTTTTTGGTGTTTATTTTACAAATTAGGGTTAATTTTAGTTTCTGTTTCTCTAAAATGCACACATATTTTTAGAGCAGTAGATTATGATATGTGGGTGAAAAAATGTTATAGATAAGGGCTGTGTTTGGACTGGCATGTCATAAGCTGATTTTTAACCTAATTTGGATAAGCTTTTTTCAGGATAGTTTATGAAAACAGATTATAATTTATATGAAAAACCCAGTTTGACTATATTTTCTTTGAGTATAGAAATAGCGCTTATACATAAGCACTTAATTTTGGTGTTCATCTAAATGGGCCTAATTTGAAGTAGTTGTTCTTGATGTTGTGGAGATTCATGGTTTAATACAATGTTGCCTCAATTGCAATCTGGTTGTGGTTGTAGATAGATAGAAAGCCTATATGTCGCGTTGAAACAATTTTTTGAACACTTGGCTATAGTTGCTTGATATGAGTAGTGGTATTAATTTCATATTTTTCATACTGTGTTAATTTTGTTCAATTTATGATTTTTGTGGGTTAAAAATGCTTTAGAGATGGGAAGTGTTTGGATTTACTTATGGAAAACGGATTCGGGCTTATCTGTTTGCTTAAGCAATTGACACAGTGATCTGTAGAAACTCATGGACACAATATATATGATAAGTGCTTATGGGTCGGATAAGCACTTAATTGAGCTGTTCATATAAACATGCCCTTGGTATGAAATTGTTGTTTTTGATAGTGTGAAGATTCATGGTCAAATACATTGTAACCATGCAGCTGACGTAGCTTCATTCGCAATGTTGTTGCTATAGATGTTGCGTTTTCACAATTTCTTTTAATAGCTTGGCTATAGTTACTTGATATGATTAGTGGTATTAAATATTAATTTAGTCAAGAGGATTTTTCAGGAATAGGGTTTCCCTTCCCAGTTTCCGCTTTAAATATTGTTGTCCTAGTCCCCCCCTAAGCTTTTGATTTTTAATTATTTAATAAGTTTGCAGTGCTGCAGATGATTCTTAGGGTGAGGGGGTACCGACATTGTTGGGATGTTCTAACTCTATAATGATAACTTTGCACCACATTTGTTTTTTATAAATAAAATCTTGTTAAATTTATGCTTTTCGTTCTTTTACCTCAGAGACTGTTGATCTTGAAGCTTCTGGGCCTATTTCTATAGTGTACGGTCTAAGGAATCCTTCAAATAAAAGGAAGGAGAAAGAAAATGAATTGGACTCTCCTGCACGTAGCGTGCATATTAAAAAGAATGATAAAGGGAAGGATAAAGGAAAGAATAAAGGAAAGGATAAAGTGGATATTCCTTCAAGCATCACACCCATGGATAGATGGAACGAACCTGCAAATAGCAATACCATTAAAAGGAAGGATAAAAGCAAGTCAACTTCGAGGGTCTGTAATACTAGGTAATCATCCCTCTCTGACATGATAAAATGTGCAGCATAATGATTATTCTTCGTAGTGCACTAGTAATTAATCGTTTAGATGTATCACTCAACTCCACATATGTAAAATTGTTTCTGGTCTTGATGTTGAATATTAACCATGGGCTATTGTTTGTTCTTCAAAATACAGAGAGAAAAGTGCAAATTCATCCAAGGCCAAGGCACTCTCAGTCCCTTGTAGAAAGGTACATAACTCTATTAAGGTTCTACATGTCTTGTCGGCATGCCAAATTCTCCGTCTTTACTCTTGAATGTTGTATATTCTCTAAATAATTGTTACCTGGAACTTGAATGTGTCACTTCCTGATACATTTTAGCTTCATATGCACCTTTTCCGCCATTTGCATACTTATTGTTTTCTAATTATAAGTTGATTCATGTCACACTGGATATTTTGCTGAATTTTCAGAAGCAGCATGCCGAACCATCTTTAGTGAATGTGTACGAGGATCCCGCCGTGCAAGATTATATCAAGAAACAAAATGCTTACTTTAAAATGATTGACGAATTTGAACTGTCTGAGGAGGAGGTTTACTCTATTAGTGACAGCTAGAAGAGTGGTAAACTGATTGATGAATTTGGACTGTCAAAGGAGGAAATTATATCTTTTGATAGTCGGGAAAGTGGTAAAGATGTAAGTATAAGTAGAGCAGCTTAGAGCTTCTTTTTAGTGGGAGGTTGTATAGTAGTTGTGATTAGTGTTACATTTCTGACCAAATAAGTAAAGTTAAGTTCTTAATAGTATTGGTAGGAGACCAATTGGAAATTGAAGTGAAAATTGTTTAACACTTACACGCATGAGCCGTTATGAAATTCTCTCTTGTTTCGTTGTATATTACTAGTTTGTTGGAGTGTGATAATATATTCTTACTATTCATAAATTTTCGTGATTTTGCAGACCTTGCTTTGTTTTACATTTTTACTCACACCGAGAAAGTACAATATATGTATCATAGCCAAATATACTTTTTTGTTTTAATAAGCTAAATATTCAATCACAACATTTAGGCACACGTGATGCCTACAAAATATGTACAATAATGTCTAAAACCAACAAAAACTAATAATCATATCAGTTTACTCCTTTTCTACTCAAGCACATACAAGAATTACACTACTACTACCATTACCAGTTTATTGCCTTTTGTTATAAATTTTTTATCTCAATTCTTGCTTACTCAACTCCTCTGCAAACATGGTACCACCAGCCTCCAAGAAGTAAGTTTCACCTTTTCCACAATTGTCTCTATGACCAATCCCTTCCCACATAACAAAACATTGTTCCTCCCCCATCCATTAATTCGTTAAACCTGCAAATTGATTACATATTTATTCCTCCGGTCTCAAATATAAGAAAATATTCCTTTTTAGGTTCATTGAGTAGTTAATGTATCTGCTCTACATTGTAAAACAGATATATTAATTATTCAATGAACCTAAAAAATGAATCTTTTCTTATATTTGAGACTGGAGGGAATATATGTCATTATTTGACTGTCCAATATATATTTCCATCATTTTGGAAAATGTAGGACGATAAAAAAACAAGTGAACACTTGTCTCCACTGCTCCACATTCTCCAACACACTTGTCCTTCGTTAGTAATCTATTTTTAAACAATCTCTATGTCATTACAATTCTTCTCTTAAACCCAAGTTTCACATTCCCGTGGCGCCGTTTAGCCTGGGAAAGGCAACTTCTTTCCCACCATGGGAAAGTTGTTTTCAGCCCTTTGATTAAATGAAGAACACAATTTTATCATGCTCCTTTAACACTGGATTTTTTTCTCACTTTCTTCTCCAATCATTCTCTTCTCTGTATCTCTCTCAACATACCCTTCAGCTATTTGAAAGTCAGATATCCTAATGGGAATGCATGTATACCACTTTCAACAAATAAACAACTAAAACTAAACACAAGTAAAAGAAAAAAAAAATACTTTAAATTTCAGATTAATTTTCTTCTGAAAACCCTTCAACTTTAGATTAAGTCATACATATAATTGTGTCTTAATTTTTTCAGTTTCTTTTCTTTATTTCATTCATCCAAGATTCTCTCTCTGATTATTTCATTCAACCCTCTTTTCAACACCACCAGCAACCTCAACAGTGGTCACCTCCGCCACCATAACTATTCCCATCAGTGGTCATCCCTCTTTTTCAGATCTAATTTTTTAATCTTGATTTCAATGGAGTCACTACATCCATCAAACAAGAAAACCCTTTTTCTAGTTTTGGAACAAAACAAAACCCACAAAAACTGAAACACTA
>Ga0228711_1004365_pt1 | contig 21776 bp, 13 predicted proteins | sample MedpolnodulmetaG_2_FD_177996 | JGI IMG/M metagenome (GOLD analysis project Ga0228711, IMG submission 177996) | Root nodule microbial communities from Medicago polymorpha collected in Santa Monica, California, United States - brown nodules | ecosystem: Host-associated > Plants > Roots > Nodule...
GCACAAGTTAAATACCAAAGAATTAATCAAAGTCCATTTAATCCTTAATCATTAAAGTTTATTATCTTTAAAATTAATTTGGGATTTTGCCTCAACAAGGAGGACGTGATACTCTAGGATTACAGGTTATGGTTGTTTGGTCGTAATGAGGAGGTTACAAGTTAAGGTGGGGATGGGATAATATGGATTTGGATTTGGCATCGGAATGTTCGCCGAACGAATTTGGATCGGGTATCAAAATGTTCATTGGTCGGGAGTTGATATGGCGTCGTACGTGCTGGTTGGTTCATGTCGCTTTTTGGCTTCGTTGTTGTTTACTCTGGCGACGGACACCTTCTCCTTGTCAACGACAGCCACCTTTTTATGATCTGGGTTGTGTTTCCACTTCGGACCGGCGTCGCTGCCCGTGTTTTGTTGTTGGGTTTCGTCATCCTCTAGATTTGTGTTAGTGTTGCTGCCGGTTTTCATGGTGAGGTGGGTTGGTGGCGTGATTTTATCTCTATTGCTGGTTTGTTGGTATATTAACCGTGACTGCTTCTTCGGAATGTTATGGTGATGTTGCTGCTTTCCTTGGAGACTTTCAACTTTGCTATCTTACTCTTGCTCTTATTCTTGCTAGTCGTGATGCAGTGGTGGTGGTGGTGTTGCGCGGTGGTGATACAAGGGTGGTGGAGGTGTTTCAGTTGTGGTGGTTGGGATGATGTGTGCTAGTGGTGGTGGTGGTGGAGTTGATGTGTGGTTGGGGTTGTGATTCGCTTCTTGGGGTTGTTGTGGGTGATTTCTTTTCACGGTAGCCACTGTTATTTGGGTCCATTTATGTTGTCGCTAGCTCTTGTTTGAGTTTTGGTTGTTAAGGTGTTTTGAAGGTGAGGGTCCTTCGAGCTGAGTAACTTTTCCTTTTTGATTGATGTTTGTACCACCGCAAATCATGTTGTCTGTCTTACTTTTGTGTGCTGGATGCTGGTGGGCCGGTTACTTTTGCTTCGAGATCGGGAGTTGGCGTGTAGCTGCAATCTCTTCTGGCTGGCTACGGGGTTTTCTCTGGTGGACCGAGGGTTAGGGGTGCCCTTCTAATTTGATTTGAGATCGAGAGTCAGTTCTTTGGGGTCAAGTTCTGGTTTTGGGCTTTTTAGGTGTTTCTTTCGGCGGTCCGGAGATTGAGGGGTGGTGGAAGCTGATTGATCTTTAGAATAGGGGCTCAGTTTTGGTGATGAGGGCATGGTGTTTTATTTAAAGGAATGTTATTTTGGGATGAGCAGTGACGATGTTGGTTTTGGATTCCGTTTTTCGGTGGTTGTTACGTGAAGAAGTCTCTGTTAAGTGGTGATGTTTATTTTGGTGGGTGTTGTCCTCTTGGGTGTTTTATGGTGTTTATTTTCGGGTGTTCCGTCTATATACGACGCCTTTTGTTTGTATTATCTGAATCGTCTTTGTTCGTCTTGAGCAGGGATCTGATTTTTAATAAAATTTGTTGTTCAAAAAAAATAAATATAGTATTTAGTTGCATTAATTTGTTGTCGAATTTAAAAGCTAGTCGATGATTTGGCTATAACTCTCAACAGTATAATGATTTTTTTTCTTTAAACATTATGACAAGGAATAAACTATATATATCCCACGATTAGGTTTCTTAACTCCTCTAATGATTTTTTTTTTTTGACAAGTCAACTTCTCTAAAGAAGGTTAATTTTGGATAAGGATATTTTTTCAAAACTAATTAAGCTATGGAGAACATAATAAAGTTTGAAAGCAGAAAAACATAGAAAAAAATGTGCAATTTGGTATGTTTTCAATCTTATCAGTAGCTCTATGAATTGTTGTTATGTGGTGTGTTATTGATTAGGTGTTGTGGCTTGTATTGTATTTCCCTAATAGTGTAGTAGTGGTTTGTAATTTTTTTGGCTCTTATATACGTACGACATGCTTGGTTTCAAGTTGTTTCAATGTATTTAGATGTTTAAGAAAATGGTAAAATGCGAGTAAAATAAGTTGATTGATTGTATCTAAAGTGAAATGTACATGTGGTGTTTATAGATAAATGTTTAGAGCATCGAAATTTTAATTCAGTTGTCCATGAACACGACCATAAAATCTAAACCTTTGTCTATCGTTATTTGACTAAATTTGTGTGTAGTGTGTAAAAATGTGTCTTGTATACGGGGTGTCCCATATTTTGGCATCACTTTCACGGTCTTTCCTAATCCCTCCCTCCCCCCTCTCTTTATAAAAGGATCCCTAACTATGCCAAATCCATGAAATCTTATGCCAATGACCAAATTGTTAATAAACGGATAATTTTACCCTAAAAAATAAGTTAAAGTATAGTTTAAAAAAATTGAGAAGTAAATATTTTATTATTAGTAAAGATGACACAAATAGCCATTTTACAAATGTTTGATATGTGTAGTCATTTTACAAATGTCTGATATGAGATTGAACTATGTTCCTTGAGATTAAAAAAGTCAAATTGTTACCATTGATCTGACATCTCTTGGACTATTAAATCTAGTGGCAATAAACTCACTCACTCTCTATTTAATTTATTTTTGGATATTGCCTAACGTGTGAACTTAGTTCAATTGGTAAGGACAATGTATAATGTAAGGTCCAGGGTTCAAACTCCGGTTATCACCAAAAAAGAGAAACCAAATATAAAAAAAAATAGTCTGTTTTATATTGAATATTGCTTTCAAAAGAATATTTTTAACTTTTAAAGAATTGAATCGCCATTATCAAAACAGTATTTTTATTTTTGACTCTGGGAAGAGAAATAAATTCCTCCAAAGGTGCCAATTTCTAAACAGATCCATACAAATATTAAATAAAAAGGTATAAACACAAAAATTAAAGGAATCTATATAGATCATTTAATTTAAATTACATAAAACATTGACTCAAGACTTTCCCTTTATAAAATACAATTGATTGAAGACATTTCCTTTATTAAAAAAAATTGACTCTAGACTTTCAAATGGAATGCCACCAAAAATGTTTACATGAAAATATAAAGAAAGATGACACAAATTTGAGGGTGGCATTGTCTCTGCCCTTCGAATCCAGACTACCCATGTGTTGAATTTCCTTGATTTGCAAAAAATAATTAATAATTTCCTAATTATTCATTTGGTTTGTTTGTATCCATATATATACTCAAAATCCTTAATACCAATTGCAATGCAACTAGTGATGCTGTGTGTACTCATGACTAGTTCCAATAAACAACATGTATTCAAGTAAATCATTGACAATATGTTATTGTATTTGGAAGGAAGCAACCTGATTTCTTTTTTAGTTTTTTTCACTAAATATTAAAAATTAACAAATCCCACCAATAAGAAAATGTCAAAATACATGTTGTTTGTTAAGTTGCTTAATTGCGATATGTTTTTTTTAACGGGTCGCAATTAAACAACTTAACAAGTGTAGATGACTTCGAATCGCCACTTTGGCAGTCTCCTATCAGTAGATTCATTCTTCTCCGGGGAGGAGGGATGAGGATGCAGTGGCCAAGGACGGACCCAGGAGTCTTGAGTAGTGAGGGCAATACACGCACGCACACATCCACCCACACACACAAACGCAGACATGCATGCACACACATTACTTTAATTTTGAAAACATAAATATACATCATAATTCTTTTCAAAAAAAAATATATAATTCATAATTGTTCTCTTGCGATTCTGTGTTAGGTTCTTAATAATATTCGTTGTGGAAAAAACTCTTTCAACAATTATAGTTGTCACATATATATAGAGAAAACTCGAAAAACAAATATATCAATGAGTACACACAACATATTATCTTATCTCCACTAACGTTATAGAAAGATTTATGTATATAAAAATAAGAAAATCCTAACAAGCACCTTTAGAACATTCTTTAAGCACTCAAAAGTGGTAACTTTTGCTTAAAAATTTGTGTAATTATTACTGAGTATTTTCAAAACAAAATTTATTTTTATGAAATCCTTAAATAACACCCTTAGAACATTTGTTTACAAGATACCAAAATATCTATATAATTATGTATATATATCATATAGAAAGATCATTATTTTAGTTAAAAATGATACAAAATAGTATGCAATTTTCCCCCAAAAAATAGTGAGGGACAATGCCCGCATTCTATGTAAATTGGGGCCCTCCCTGCCTCAAAATCTGACATAACCATCCCAGTCACAATAGTCTCGAGCTCGGTATGTGAGGTACTGAGTACCTAATGAAAAAGGAAATATATATGTTAAAAATAAAATATTTATTTGAGAAATGTTAAATGACAAAATATTAATTATACATAATATATTATATTGTACATCATCTCTAGTTGCGTGGTCTGTCTGCCCATACCGAGAATAGTTTATATATAAGGCGATCTGAATTGCCCCCAACGTGAATCCAATCACGTTTGGGAGCTGAAAAATAAATCAATTAAAAATAAATGCATAAATGATAATTTAATTTAATTAAATAAAAGGGAAAGTGATAGGGTAAGTGGCATGGACTGCACACTACGCGCCTAAATGGCATATATCTACAAAATATTGATACATAAAATTAGTCGTAAATTTGTAAAATTATACTTTATAAAAAATTATTATAGAAAAATTGACTTACCATAACACTCAGCGGTGCCACAAAGACACCAATGGATACACATGTACATATCCACCCAAGTGTGCTGACATAGGTACATCAAAACGTACAATCAAAACGATGAATATGACTGTACCCACTTTCATACCCGCAAAGAGTATGAGAGTAGATCTCTGTAATTAAAAATAAATTAAAGAAATTAATTATATGAAGAATATATTAATAAAAATTTGAATTTATAAGTATAAAAAATAGAGGTTAGAATTTTGAATTTACCCGAACATGTGCTGGTGCATAGACTATATATACAATGATATGCATAGCCTTGATGAGGCATCCAAACGAATTGATTGATACAAGCAGAGTAGCATCTGCTTGCATCGATCCGTAGAAGAGCCATAAAGTACAACTAAAAAACGCCACCAGATATGGCAACACTGAAACCCACATTCATACCCACAAAGAGTATGAGAGTAGATCTTTGTAATGAAAAATAAATTAAAGAAATTAATTATATGAAGAATATATTAATAAAAATTTGAATTTATAAGTATAAAAAATAGAGGTTAGAATTTTGAATTTACCCGAACATGTGCCGGTCCATAGACTATATATACAATGATATGCATAGCCTTGATGAGTTATCCAAATGAATTGATTGATACAAGCAGAGTAGCATCTGCTTGCATCAATCCGTAGAAGAGTCCGATAAGTGCTCAAAAGTAACATATTTTATGTGTTAATCTAGGCATTTTAGTGACTTGTGCTGCAAGTTATCTATGGAAAAGCTACCAAATTGTGTTCTTTTACCATTTATGCTTTACATGCCTTACTCAACTCTTTTAGTGCAGGAAAATGCAAGCAAGGATAAAAATGTACCAAGTTCACAAGATTTCGCTATCAGCAAAATCTGCGCCATTAGCGAAATATTTGGCAAAATTCCAATGAGGTTTCGCCATCAGCGAAGTCATCAGCGAAGTTCAGAAGTAGAAGGCCAAACTTCGCTATTAGCGTATATTTCGCCATTAGCGAAATAGTTGGCAAAATTCCAGTGAAGTTTCACCATTAGTGAAGTTATCAGCGAAGTTCAGAAGTAGAAGGCCAAACTTCGCTATTAGCGTATATTTCGCCATTAACGAAGTTGCATCAGAGAGATTTCGCCATCAGCGAAGTCATCAGCGAACTTCAGGAACTTCAAGTGGATAAGTGACACGTGGAGCAACTCCATTGGTGCAGAGGCAGATTCTATACATTTCGCTAATAGCGAAATATTTGGCTATTAGCGAAATCTTGCAGAAGTAGCCCATATAATTATAGTTTTCTCTTTTCTTTCCAACATTTATTACATTGTTCTTGATATTTTTCTAGTTTTTAGAGAGAGACTAGGGTTTTTCTTGAGAGAGAAACACAAAGCAAGGTAGTTAGGAGTAGATTCAACCCAAGATTTGTTGAGACATCATGGATCTAGGCATTGAATGTTCATCTTTTCTTCATCCTTTGCAAAGCTATCATAGACATATGTAGCTACATCTACCCTTGTGGGTTTTGAGGTATTCAAACAAGCTATTATGTAATCTTTTGATCATTTAATATATGGCTCTAGCAATTTATTCAATATTGTTGTTATTCTTGCATTTACTGTTTTATTGAGGTTTAAAATGATATGGACACATACTTTTGAATCTAGAAATAGAATAACAATCTATCTTAAGTTATCACTCTAGACATAGATGGTAATATTTGATAATCACTTTTAATCTAGAACTTAATGCTTTTGGGTAATTTAATCGGTAGGGAAACCGTCGATTAAACTATCCAATCGACTTTGTGATCGTTTAAATGTTTGGGAAATCGATGTTTACACGATCCCTTAGAAATAACGAAGTCATTTGGACACGAATGATATTGTCGAGTGATTGTGATAATATCGTTTAATAAGCTAGAATTCGTTACTTGGTCGAGAGATTGCAGCTGTTACGCTTGGTTGATGTCTCTGACCCCAAGCGAAATAGCCCTATCTCTTCTCGTTTTACTTTTATGTCGAATAGAACAATAGTTTTACACAAACAAACAATTTATACCCAAACACTTAACGTGATGAATATTGTGAAAATGCTTATGAAATACGCAACTCCCTGCGGAAACGATCCTATTATACTTACGTGTAAATAGTTTTATGACATGTAAAAATCTTACATCAGAGTCATAAAGTACGACTAAAAAACGCCATCAGATATTGCAATGCTAAAAAATCTTGTGTGCTTCTTTGTTTGTATATGCCTACAAAAGTAGTTAATTCTGCAATAAAAAATTCATGTTAAACTAAAAATTAGTTCTATGACTAAATTGGAATTGTATGAGAGAGTGTTCATGAATTAAGTTGAAGAAGTTGAAGACGGGAAATAACAGAGAAGTTATAGAAGGGTAAATTATTTCTTAATTGAATTTTAATTTTTAATATAATTAATAATTAATGATGAACATTGAGTTGGATAAATATTGAGTTGAAGTTGAAATGACGAATTTTAAAATAAAATAAAAAAAACTAGGTTCTTTTTTTCATGAAGATGATGAAGGTTGATGAAGATTTTATAAAGATGAAGAATAAGATAAAGAAAGGTAAAATAAATCAAGTGATGGTGGTTCACTGGAAGATAAAATAGATTTGCATGATCCAATGGTCCTCTTTCTTAAAAAAAGATCAAAGGGTTAAAATTAGAAAAATTAATAAGGTCTATGATGGATCACTTTTAATGTTGGTTTATCTTAGACATTTTAGGTTAAAATTAACGAAAGAGAAGATAAGGGACCAAATTGAGATTTTTTTAGTTATCGGACTTGTTTGAAACAAATAATTAAATTAAGGGGCCTGGTGATTAATTAAGCCAAGATTTTAAAAAAGTAGATAAAATATGTACATTCGTACCCTCCAACCTTACCTAGTTTCATTTCATCTCAGATATTTCATTGGACATTCTCTTTTCTTTTCAAATGCAGACGAAATCTCCTATAATTTCACGCTCATATATACCCCTCCCCTGATTTTTGGTCTGCACCTCATATTCTCATCAGAGGGTGTATATGGAATAGGTTAGGTCGGGTTTGGATGGATCTAAACCCGTCCCTAACTTATATGTGATCAATTATTTAGACCTGAACCTAACCTTGAATCTGATTGAACCCGATGTGATACAAGTTCAATAAGGACGGGATGATACAAGAGAAATATCATGTTGGTCCAAGAGAAGTTACTTTAGCTAAAATAATGTCCATGTTCCTCCGTTTCACCTTAACTAAATTCACAAATCATGAGTGACTTTCAAAATTAAAAGCTAAAAATTTGAAGTTTTAAACAATAAAACTTATTAAAGAAAACATATAGCTGAATTATGAAGAAGAAAACAGTAAAGTGATTAATGGTTAACAATAACGTTAGTAATTGTTGGTTCGATTTTAATTAAATTAGAGAAGGAAATTGATGACATCTCGTCATTGCGTAATTTTCTATGTAATTTGATCACATTTTGGAGTTCACAAGGCAACTTATGCAACAAGAAAAGCAGAAAAACTGAAGAAAATACAAAGAAAGAAAACGTGTCACGATTTGGTAAAAACGTGACACGATTTTAGAAGACCAAAACATGCTTTCGACATTGAGGAAAACGTGTCACGATGACTAAAACGTGACACGATTTGTGGAAACCCTAATTCAGCTGTTTGTTACTGAAAAGAAAACGTGTCACGATTTAACCAAAACGTGACACGATTTTAGGCGAATTTTTGTGCCTATTTAAACTGAAGTCTATTCAGAAGACAAAGGTTACGATTTGAAGAGAGCAAAATGCGATTTTGAGATTACAAGACGGCCAGGAGGGCGATTTCTTCATCCTTTTACCTGTTCATGTATGTATTGATTCCTCTAATGATTATGTTATTTGTCAACACCGTTATGAGTAGCTAAATCCATTAGAGGTTATGTCTGAGATGATTCTTTGTAACCCTAATTGAAACATGTTGTTGTGAAACTCTATTTATTGTGAATGATAATCTAGTTTTTATTCAATTCAATTGTTCTTAATGCTTTTTATATCCTGATCAAATATAAATATGATTTAGTGAGAACGAATGACTACTGACCCTAGCTTTCGACTAAGACCTAATTGAATTGTTCTAATAAATATGGTTAGTCTAGGAATGGATAATCCTTTATTAGTGATATTAGGTTAACGTGTTTAAACCTTCAAAGATTGTTAGACCACCTAAGGAATTAGGGGTTGTAATCCTAGAAGAGGGTCCTAACTCAAGGGATTGATTAGGACTATTTTGTTAACTATCGTGGAACTAGTGAATCATTCATAAGAATAGGTGCAGTATACGAATTAGGGGAACTTAGATGATTCGAAAGACCTAAACTCATCTCTCTCTTATTCTTGAAACCAATCTTTATTTTCTGTCTTTACTTTTATGCAATCAAACCAATCAACTGCCTAGTGGCAAAACAAAACAACTTTTTATACATCCTATTTTACAATGTAATTGAATTATTGAGATTAAAACCAGTCCTTGTGCGAACGATATTTTTACTACTTCGATAGTTTTGGTACACTTGCCAATTGTCTATCAGAAATCATAGTTGCATTGGTTAATAACTTAGCGTGTTATTGATTAAGTGACTAGTAAAACAAGTGAGTAAAAACCATATTTAAATTGCAAAAACCGAAGAAGTTTGAAATGAATAAAATAATCAAATTTACCGGGGAGAGAAACACCAAGAAGAACACAATATTTCCTACATAGAAAACAATATAAAGTTAGTTTCTTAATTTTTTTTTAAAAAAAAACTTAAAACTACATATAACGGTGATGAAAGGATGTTTTTTTAGAATAATTATCCAACAGACCCAAGCAGTTGGTAAGCTGGAACTCAACTGCTCTCACAGGTAAAGCCATGGCTGTCTGCAATAAAATGAGAGAAAAAAAGAGTTAATTCTATGAAAACTGCAATGTTGAATTAGCACAAATTTATGAAAATAGCATGAGGAGATCGATTTCCCACACAATAAGGTTTGATTTTTTATCCACGCGAGGATGGAATACGAGACAGAGGTAGCTATTCTGGGAAAGTATCCGCTATGTCAAGGACGAACCCAAAAGTCTTGAGTAGTGAGGAAAATGCACGCATGCACCCACCCACACACATCCACACAAACACATACATGCAGACACGCATGCACGCGCACACACTACTTTAATTTTGAAAACATAAATATACATCATAATTCTTTCCAAAAAAATATATAATTCATAATTGTTTTCTTGCGATTCTGTGTTCAGTTCTGAATAATATTCACTGTGGAGAAAACTCTTTCAACAATTATAGTTGTCACATATATAGAGAAAACTCTAAAAGCAAATATATCAATGAGTACACCTTGTCAAAGAAAAATATCAATGAGTACACTACATATTTTCTTGTTTCCACTAACGTTATAGAAAGATTTATGTATATAAAAATAAGAAAATCCTAACAACCACCTTTCGGACAATCTTTAAACAATCAAAAGTGGTAACTTTTGACCAAAAAATTGTGTAATTATTACCAAGTATTTCAAAACAAAATTTATTTTTATGAAATTCCTAAATAACACCTTTAGAATACTTGTTTACATGATCATATATAATATTAACCAAAATATCTATATTATTATGTATATATTATATTACAAAGATCATTATTTTAATTAAAAATGATACAAAATTAGAGGACTAAAAGTATTCATTTTTTTGTAAACAGTTGATTAAATAAGGATAGTTCTTACAAGTTACAAAATTATTGATAAGTAAAATTACCATTAAAATTTTATAGTGACACACGTTTGCCAAAATAAAAAGTCAATATTGTATTTTGACAACATAAAAGAATACACAATTTATAAAGAGACAGGATCCGTTGACACCAGGTGTCAACGGATTCGTTGACACTAAATCTCAATCGTTTATTTTATTTAATCAAAATGCTCATATTCATTTAATTCAAATCTTACATGATCATTACTTTCCGCATTTTCCCTGATCTTTGCTATCTCTCTTGCGTTTTTTTTTTCTATCGTATTATGATGATTGATCATTTTTCCACGTCTCAACCATCAGTCTCTTATTCCAAATGAAAATTACAGCTTCTTCATTTCAATTTATTTCACAGGTTCGAATACCATGGGAGAATTGTGATTTATTAGGCGAAAATCTATTTGAAAATTATAATTGATCAACAAACTAGATTATTTCATAAACCCAATTGTCAAACCTAAAATTTCACAAATAAAATGAAACTCATCAAAAACACTTTTCTGGAATCTTAGATTTACAAAGTGTTCACGTATGTAAACATGAATTACAATAGATGAAATATTCAATGGAGTTGCCTTTGAGGAGCTCCAAGAATACTCTAAAATGACTAATGTGAAAATACAATGTGTAGGCTAGAATGAATGGATGAAATCATTATTTCTAAGTATCATCTTTTATAGTCATCATTTTCTTGACCTAATGGGCCTCTCTTTGGATGTTCAGGCCCATTAACAGAATTGGCTACTCCTATGTGCATCTTCTCCGTACATGACACGTGGAGTTGGAGCATGTGCTGCTTACGTCACTTGTTCGTGCAGGACGCGTGACACACCATGAAACACTTCGTATGAGGACCACAACTTTCACTTGGACAGTAACTTGAGGAAGAAGTGGAGCTCTAGTTGACCTGGAGAGTAGAGTTGAGCTAGGCATGTTGAAGGGTCAAGCTGAGATGGACATACTAAAAGGTCCAGCTGAGCTGAGCACGCTGAGCTGACCATGCTGAAGGGACGAGCTGATGCTGAAAGGTAGAGCTGAGATGGTCGAGCTGAAGGGTCGAGCTGAGTTGAGCATGTTGAAGGGACGAGCTGAGCTGGACATACTGAAGGGTCGAGCTAAAGAGGGTCAAGCTGAGCCGAGCATGTTGAAGGGCCGAGCTGGGCAGAGAATGCTGAAGGGTCGAGCTGAGCTGAGCATGCTGAAGGGACGAGCTGAGCTGGTCATGCTGAAGAGTAGAGTTAAGCTAGGTATGCTGGAGGGTGGAGCTCTCGTGACCTGAACACTCAAGTTGAGCTGAATATGTTGAATAGTCAATGTATAGTAAAGTCCATGTGGTATAATCCTCTATACCAGTCCACAGTCCACCAAGTATCAAGCCTGTCTAGGCATAGACATTTGTTCTTCATAGGATCGACTTATATCAGTCCACAAAGCGATCTTTCCAATCAAAAAGTATTTCTCTTTTTACAATTTGGCTATGGGAGGTGGTGAATTCTTATGATTCTATAATCATGACCATAAATTAGAATAAGATGAATCAAGAGATTTTCTTAAGGAAAGAAAAGAATTGACTATTGAGGGATTTTAAATTAAAACTCGTGATTCTTTCTCACTGAAAAGGGAAAGAAGGCATGAAAAGATATTAGGTTAAATATAATTATTATTTTTCTTTTCAATTCATCTCTACTGCTAGTTGAATTGTGAGTTTTTGATATGAGCACATTAGATGAAAAAAACAGGTGAACAAATTGGAGAAAGAGATGAAGGAAAAGATGCAGACAAGGGTATAATAATGTTGTTGTGCCATTTAAAAATAAAAAATTGTTTTTAAATTTTTTCCATTTTTTTTACCGACATGTGGCCACTTACCCTCTTTCGTCTCCACCATCTGGAAATTCCACTTCTTCCTCTCCATTAAAATTAAACGTGGCCACTGCCCGTGACGACTCCAATTATAAACATGAAAGCTCATAATTTTATAGGGAAACATATTTAACTTATGGTTCCTTAACTTTATTTTAGGTAACAATTTAGTGTTTTATCTGCTTCTTTATTTTATTATTGTCCTTTTTATCCATCTTCAAATATATATAGTCTTATTTTCTTGTGACCTCCCATTCTTCAAATCTATGGTTTTTTTATTCATGTTTGCATATTAATACTGGATTTAAAGCTCAAAAATACATATGCAAATGAACCAATAGGGCAAAAATGAAATTAAAAAAAAAAGATGAAGGACTAAATTGTTAGTTGAAATTAAGTCAAAAGACTAAAAATGCAATTTTGTCTTTATTATATATTTGTTTATTGCAATAATCTCATTTCAATTGTTTGATTACATTAACGAAGGAAATTAGAAGAGTTTAATAGTGATACATTGACGGTATAAATATTTAACAACATCGTTTAACCGGCGGTCAATGGAAACTTACCGTCTTGACATGTAGGCCTATTTTGCAACCCTCTTTTAAATATAGCTATCAAATATTTTATTTCTATTGGATGTTAGTGTAAAACTATTGGACGTTAGAATAACATTAATGAATCATCCCAAAAAAAACATCAATGAATTATGAATTTCTTTACATATAATTGAGAGGCAAGAGAGTTATCTATCATGTAATTGTACATGTTTTCTACTAATAATGTCTCCATCTACTCCCAAATTCTCTTTTTAGAATTTTAGAGTTTTATATCCTTTCAAGAGAGGGAGATTTTCAATAGTTTGTGATTCCTGGCTAGCAAAACCATCCTCTTCCTCTTCCTTTGCTTTGCCCCACATTACAGTATAAAATCCAATTGATATTACTGTGCCTCCAATTATACTACACAATGCAATGACAATGTTAGCTAATGAAAATTCCATGATACAGACATCATATTATTTAATTGCATAGCTTCTTCACAAAAATGTATCACAATCAAAAGAAAAGTACTAGAATTGATTTTACCACTTTTTGGAAATTTTAAATCATTTGAATGATGTTTGTCATTTGTTTTCAAAATCATATGAATTGATTTTACCACTGTTTGGAGCTTCTAAATCAAAAGAAAAGTTCGAGATGACCAGTGTATCTACTGCTTTGGCCTGTCATATGATGACGTAGTCTTAAAAAATTTAAGGGTTAAATATGTTTTTGGTCCCTATAAAATTGTAACATTTTAAGTTTAGTCCTTACTTAATTTTAATAGTTCTTTTAATCCCTAAAAAAAAATTATCCACTCAGTATTAGTCCCTCCTCAATTTAAATTTGTTTAATTTATGCTTAAACTCTTGAGTTTTTGAACAATTTTTTGCAGACGTGTTAAGAACATTACTAAAAGTTCATCTGCAAAAAATTGTCGCAAAATTTGATTTCTACGTCCAAATTTTGTTAATTTTATCTTTAGCTTTTGTCGTTTTAAAAAATTCATATTTAATTCGTTTCATGTTAAAAAATTCTAAATTTTAGTGGAGAAACCTTTCATAGTGTTCTAAACTTGACTAAAAAAAATCGTTCAAAAATTTAAGAGTTTAAGGATAATTAAACAAATTTTGTTGTAACAGAGACTAAAACTAGAAGTAATTTTTTTTTGTAAGAACTAAAAAACCTATTAAAATTAAGTAAGGACTAAACTTAGAAGTTTCCAATTTTATAGGAACAAAAAACATATTTAACCCAAAATTTAAAGTATATAATAAACATCATATAAATGAGATGAGTTCCACCTAAAGACGAATCACATATAACAAGTGATTTGACATAAGTGGTTAATGAGTTTCACCTAAAAACGAATCATTTTGGAAAACTCGAGTCTGGTTTTGGGTGGACAATTGTTTGTCAGTTTTACTTACCTCTCAGCCGAACTTCATATTACTAGAGTCTCTTTCCCTAAAAACCGGAGATTTTACTGAGAAAAAAACAAAAAAGAACTAGAATCAAATATAAAAGCTATATATATTCACTCACCTTCCAATATGAAGAGTATCACCAAGGAACAAAATACCCATAGCAACAGCAATAACAATTGAAAGTGGCTTGAACATTGTTGCATATACAGGACCCTTTAAATGTATTGCCCAAGCATATACTGCACTGCTCAGAAACTTGCCAAATATTCCCTAAGAATAAATGCATCATAAGATCATCAATAAATTGCATTAACTTAAGTACATAAAATTATTTTGGTTTTAAAAAGAAATGAGTTAAATATATTTTTAGTTTCTATAAAAATACGATTTTTTTGTACCAAAAAAATACAATTTTTTTATGTTTGGTTAATTTTATTCAATTTTACTCCTTATTTTAAAAATTGTTTACAAAAGAATGAGTGTTTCTCTATAGAAACTAAAATTGAACGAAATATTTGTAGATAGTAAATTAAAAAAATTTGTGAATTTTATAGGAACAAAAACATGTTTAATTTGAAAAAAATTTAAGAGGTGACTTATCTTACGGTGCATATAATAGAGATTAGTGATATGTCTGGTCCTATTTTCCAAAGACTCCTATTTGTCTCTGCTAATAAACCTACAGTTAAAGCTAAAATGGTTGCAAATATGTTGTGAATGAAGACCATAGTTAGTTCATCTGGAATCTCCTTCATGATTTCCACCTTCAAAATGAACATATATATTAGAATTTAACTAAAATTATTATTTTTTTAAGGAAGAATTTAACTAAAATTATTAGGTAGCAACCTTATTATATATTTCGATAAATGTTTTTAAAAACTGAATAGGACATCGAACCGGCGAAACCTCCAGATCATGGTTCATCTATATTAAACTGATCAAACCATGACGAAACTGCAATCAAACCGCTCAAAAAACCCTATTCAATGTTTAACCATACGGTCCGGTTCGATTTTTAAAACATTGATTTCAATATTTTTACAACAAAGAACATATACCTGAGCAATGAACCATATTGTAAGTAGTATATTGGATACTGTCAGCAGAAGTCCACCAATGGCCCAATTTGTATCAATTGAAGTAAGAATGCTATTTGATTGTTGAAGGTGAATGGAAGGGGAATTATGAGCAATGATGATTGATTTGCCTTTGTAAAATGTCACTATAAATGCACCTGATATTGATATAATGCTTCCCCAAACCTTAGCTTGTGTAGTTCTACTTTTAATAGCTATCTTTTCCATCCTTAAAAAACATAATGAGAATGAATACTAGCTAAGATGATAGTGAGAGGTTAAGTTTTTATAATTTGGAGGTGATGAAAAGAAAACAGAATGGTGTGGAAATAAAATGTATGAAAATAGCTAGCAACACATATTTTAACACCCTTTTCAATACATTCTCTTTGATTAGTTAAAATTTACATGGGTCCCACCAAATTTATATGGGACCCATATGATTTGGTGGGACCCATATGAATTTTAATCAATAAAAAAGTGTGTTAAATGTGTGTTGCAGCATTCCTCATTTTTAATTGTTGAGAATCGCAAGAGCATCAGAAACAACGACAAACTATTATCAAGACCATCAAAAGATCAGAACACCATATCTCAATCCAAAACCTTTATAACTTGGAAATTAAAGTAATCTTTTCAATGTCTTTCATTTTGCTCATTTTAATAAATGTGTAACTAACCACACACACAATTGAGTTCTAACATTAATATTTATGGTGCATTAGGAGATCATTATAAGCAGTAAAAATATTATTGAATTGGACTAAAATAATAGGGTTTTTGGCACTCTTTGTCTACCAAAAATAAATAAATATTGGATTGGACCTTATTAATAAAATGAACTTAGCTAATTATTTTTTGTCAAGTATAAGAGAGTAGAGGAAACCTGCAAATGACAGCTAACATGAAGGTAAAAGCAGGAATGAGGTTCCCAATTGCAGAGGAAAGTGTAGGAGAACTGTAACTGATGCCAGCATACCCCAAAATCTGAGATGAACATCTTCAATTCATAGCCACAAAAAATTCAAACCAATAATAATAAGCACAAGTACAATACGTATACCATGTTTGGATAAACAACTTAATCAAACTCTTATAGCATAAACACTTATAAGAATGTTTCTGAGATGTTATTGAAATAGCTTATAACATATTTATAAACAATTGAGTTAAAATGGTTAATCAACTCCACCAATAACAAATTGTTCAGGAGAACTTGAATTCAATTCGTGAGTAGAACGATTATTGACCAGACTTTACTTACCTCTGGTGAAGGGTCCCTCAGAACCAGAGGTTTAATACACAAAAAAAAAAGTTATAACTTATAATTTGACTATTTTATCTTTTGTTACAGAAATGACTAATACATAAGTATTTATGCCGTAATCACTTAATACTAGAAAGTCCTATTAGTATTACCCTATGAGCCCAAGAAGAGCAATTTTAAATAGGATGGAGAAACTGAGTTGAGGAACCACTCTTGATCTGGAAAAAGAGACATGAAAAAACAATCATTAATCAAGCGTATAAGATAATTTATATACATAAATATGTATGCATATGATTTGTAATAATACAAACCTTGTATAGAAAAAATATACAGGAAGAAGGACAATAGTTGAAACAGTATAAGAGTAAGCAATAAAAACATAGTTACTCAATCCTTGCAAAGTAGCTACTTTGAACAAAGTGTATACACCAACAATGATGCATTCATTGCCAACAAGAGAAATAAAAGGTAGCAAATCTTTGTAACAGCATCTTCTATCCATCCCTCACAGCTAGACTTGGTTTTTCAGACACCCTTTAGTACACTTCAAATTTCATATACTATATATTAATTATATCATATGTACTAGAAAAGTTAAGAACAACCAATCATTGCACACTCTAACTGTAAAAAGTTTATATAAGTTTTTAAATGAATCATCATAGTGTGAAATATAATAAAAAAAATATTATATGGATGGAAGAAAAGGGCATCACGCAATGTCAATGACCAACCAATGCACGGCACTATTGATTTTTTTGGGATCAACCAAAATTTGGCTGCCACAAATATCATGGTTGCCACCAAAATTAGGATTCGACTGAAAAATATCCACTATGATTGTTGATATTTGTATTGACACAAGTTGGTAGTTAGTAAATCTAAAATTATAGGTACTAAGTTTTCATTAATGTGTAACAATGATTAAGTTTTGTCGGGGAACATGTGAACTAAGGTAGATTTTTCTTTTTGTCGAATTTTCTTCGTATGCAAAGGGTCAATGACCGAATCATTGATCACTTGTTTAAGGATTCGATACAAATGTGAGAGACTTCGTTTGGTAATCTTTTCACTTATGTTTGTTAATCTATTAAGGTCAATTGCCGAGTTTGCTAATCTTTCATCTTTTTGCACGACTTTGTTTGTTTTGATTTTCCTTTTTTGATTTCTCGTCTTAGTACAACGTTAATTTGATTCAGGTTGAAAGATTAGCTTTGAGCAAGTGCAGATTCAGTCAATGACTTTGGCGTCGTTAATGTTGCAGATCCAGGGACATGAATATTTTGGAGGCCTGAATATAGTCATATTTGTAGGCATAACCGCATAGTTACCTTGTCGTTTTATACTATTAACATGGATGATGCGAGTCTGTTCTCAGATTCATCCTTTTTGTTTTAAGCGACTTTGAATTTGTATTGTATTGATGTACTTTACCAATTTGAATGAATGAATATCGTTTATTTTTGACAAAAGAAAAATCAACTTAGTATTTTCATATATCACTTGTTTTTGCTAAATATCTTTTTTTGTGCATCTATACGATTCATTCTTTTGAACATTTTCAATTTGATAACCATGTTTTTAAACATTTCCATCTATTTTCTTTTCTAAAGTCTCTGTTCTATAGCTTTGCAAAAGAGGTGCATTCTCAGTAGACGGTGTCTGCAAGCTATCAACATCTTCCTCTATCTCTTCTGTTGCTTTGCCCCATAATACAGCATAAAGACCAATTGAGATTATTATGGCTCCAATTATACTGCAAAATGCAGAAACAAAAATATATATAAATGGACACTTCACTTGTATTCTCTTCATTTAGTCAGTTTATAACAAAACAATACCGCACCGAAATTTCATTTAGTCAGTTTATAACAAAACAATACCGCACCGAAATGTGGCTGACCGTTCATGAACTGAACCGAATCGGTTCAGTTAAGTTCATGAGCTATCCATCACAGTTCGGTTATTTTCAGTTTGGTTTTTGGTCTATTTAAATAGTCCGATTAGATTTGGTTCGGTTTTTTTTTAAGTCCTAATTATCAGTTAACAATAACAATTTAGTATAGTTCAATCCACAAAGAATCAAATGCAAAAATTGAATTAACCATACCTTCCAATATGAAGAGTATCACCAAGGAATATAACTCCCAACCAAACAGAGATAACAATTTGCAGTGGCTTGAATGAGGTTACATAGACAGCCCCCTTTAAGTGTATTGCCCAGGCCGAAACTATATTGCCTATTAACTTCCCGAAAATTCCCTGGAAAAGAAAGTGTTATCGATAAACAAAAACATATATAACGCGTGTCAGAACACATTGACCATCCACTCAACACAGTTAACCACAATTTTGAACATCGTCGACCATGATTTCTAAGCGTATATTTGAACTCAAATCGTGGTTAATGAATATCATATATATTGGAGCACGGTTCGGATGGTTAATGGATAAATACGTGCATCTCAACACGTGAAAGTAGTGGTTAATGAAGTTCATAATCGTGGTGAATTGTGTGTAGTGGATATTTTTAATGAGTTGCAACACCTTTGAACTGTGTTAATATCAACTTTGAGCTGTGTTAACAATCTAAGTTGATGTCGAATTTTGACGTCAAATTTGTGAGTCAAATAGCACAGCTCAAAGAAAGAAAAAAAATTAAGTGTAGCAGCAGTTTTGCAGTGTATCTTACAGAAGAAATAATAGAGATGAGTGAGAGATTTAGTCCTATTTTCCAAGCACTTGAATTTGGAACTGATAACAATGCTACAACTGTAGATATGATTGTGGCAGTTATGGAATATATCAAGACTAAAGTTAGTTCATCAGGGAACTCTTTCAAGATATGTACCTGTGAAATGAAAAAAATAACTGAAACATTTTAATAGTAAACTTTTAATTCTATCATCAAATAACAAGAAAAAATCACATGTATCATGGTGACTTTCGCAAACTTCAACAAAATCACGGTATCATTGTGATTTTGTCAAACCAACCGTGCATCCAAACACACACTGATGCTAGAAACACTTTCTCATAATACACACTTTCAAACATATTATCTGTTATTGAGTGAAATTCACGTGGAGTGTTGAAAGAATGAATTAGAGAACTTTTGCTAGTATTATTGAAAAGAAAATTAAGTGAAAGTGGTAACCGCCAATAAGAAAATTAAGAAATCAAATTGTCACAAATTTAAGTAAATAGCTATGTAGCACACATTAGATATAAGACGTGTCTGGTGTCCGATACCGACAAGTGTTGTTATATTCAATCAGTTATACTTTCTCAAATTATCATTGATGTCTATGTGTCAGTGTCAGTGTTGTGTCTAGAATCTGTGTCATTGTTTCTTAACTTGCATTTTAGGTTTAAAAGTATAATAATATCGATCATTTTGCATAATAGTAACCCTACCTGTAAAATGTACCATAGTGAAACCAGAAAATAGTCAATTGTCAGCAGAATACCAGCAATGGCCCAACTTGAATCCACAGACTTGAGAAAGTCAATTGGTTGATGAAGTGGTGAGGAATGATGAGTATAAGATGAATTCGTGATGGATTGTCCTTTGTAGAAAGTCAACACAAAAGCACCTGCTATTGATATTATGCTTCCTATTACCTTAGCATTACTACTTCTACTCTTTGCAGCTAACTTTTCCATCCTTAATTGCAATTATTAGAGCAAACAAATAAGTGGACAATAGACTAAGTTTGATGTGAAGTATAAATGCAGTTTAAAACTTTCTTTCTCATTTAGCTTAATTAAATTTTCCATTGATCTATGGACTAACATCATTATGGTGCATTAGTTCAAATTTTAACTATCTACTGTTGGGGATTTAAGCTATCATTTAGACAAAACTCAAGTGTCAAATATCAGCTATATAGAGGCACTTTAGCATAACGAAATTCGAACAAATCGCTATTGTTCTTTGATATACTATTTAGTACAAATTATTGTCAAATAGTGACTATCGTGACGCTATAGCACTGTTGCATAGCGAAATTTGAACAAACCTCTATTTTCCGCGATCCGTAATTGACAACATTGTTGCTCATGTGTTAAAGTGTGTGAGTGCGACTATGGTGGAGTTTGTAGATGAGTCATGCCCACTTTTCAGATACTAAAAAGTATCAAGTCTATTGTTGTTTCTAAGACATTTCATTGAGTGCAAGACAAGTAAAATAACTTAGTTTCAAAGGATTTAAGAATCTGTCAGATTAAAATATAATTTGCAAACCTGAAAGTAACAGCTAGCATGAAAGTGAAAGCAGGTACCAGATTCGCAGTTGCTGAAGCTAGTGTTGGAGAACTTGAATTAATACTAATATACCCTAGAATCTGAGATGAACATCTGCATAACAGGTCCATACAATTCCAAAACATGAAACACACATCATCAGAAGCATAAAATTAATGAAACCCCTGTAACTATAACTAACTAACATCAAGACTAGATATAACAAAGTTTCTATAATACTAAAAGGCCTTAACCTATGAAGCATGGTCACAGACACGGACACCAGACAACACTGCCACAGACACGTTGAATCTGATAATTTTTATGAGCAAATTACATAATTCAAGGTAATCACAAGTGTCGGTGTTGTGTCTGTGTTGGACACGACACATACCGGACACCGGGACACGCCTTCGATCAGAAGTGTCGGCGCAACATAGGCTTTAACAAAATCATCCTGAAATTTTGGAGTTTGGTAACATCTCAGAAAAAAGTACATTTTTTTAGGGAACTCGGGAAAAGAACCTGAGTTCGATTGTTGGAGTCACCTATTTAGAAGACAGTTCAACCTCGTGTGAAAAATTTGGATGTCTCACTACCGATTCAAAGATTAGAAAAAACCTAAGTCCTAGAGATATCTTAGCATGTCAATTGTGTGTCAAATATCCAGTGGATTACTGACAACCAAGCCTTTTCCCACTAAGTAAGGTCGGCTGCATGGATCAAATCATGCCATAATGTTCTATAATACACCATATTTTGGTTTAATTACGGTGGATTAACAGTATGAAAAAAAAAAAGAACTTAACAATCAACTATCAATGTAAAGTATAATGCAATTTTGCACTTACCCTATTGCCCCAAGAAGCACACTTTTGCATATAATGGAGAAACTGATTGGAGGAGG
>Ga0228711_1004366_pt1 | contig 21775 bp, 11 predicted proteins | sample MedpolnodulmetaG_2_FD_177996 | JGI IMG/M metagenome (GOLD analysis project Ga0228711, IMG submission 177996) | Root nodule microbial communities from Medicago polymorpha collected in Santa Monica, California, United States - brown nodules | ecosystem: Host-associated > Plants > Roots > Nodule...
CCATAATGTTGTTAATGTATTTGTAGAACTCTTTCATTTTTCTACTCAATATTTAAATTTTTTGTTTTATAGATTTTCTATAAAGCTATAAGGTTGTTATTATCTTTACAGTACTCTTTCATTTTTCTAGAAGATAAGTGTTAATGAGAAGGAAGCTAACTGTGTCAATGGTTTGAGTCAATTGGTTGATACTAACGCTCTGATATATACATATATATGTTTTTTACTCCAGTTTCTTTGATATCATTAGTTTGTAAAAAATAATAATTCACTATGTTGTGTATAAGATGATTGGTTAGGTTATTATAATCATAAATTGTTTATTTTATGTAACTATCATTGGAATTGTATATTGTGTGGATCAGAGTCATTGGTATTTTATTTTATAAATTGGTCTCTGATACTAATTCTTTGTTAATTTCTATAAATATTGCAGCTAGATTAGTCATACGTTAATTGCATTTCAGTTGCATTTTTCTGGGATTTGATATCGGCTAGAACTTCTTGATATCGGCTAGAACTTCTTGATTTGATCTTAGTAACATGTTTCATTCAATATTTAAGTTATTTTGGGCATTGTTCAATCATATGTCAAACTGGTTTGGGACAGTTCTCCCTTTGAAGTTGATGTAGTTTAGGTAATCCATTTTCTTTAGTAATTGAATTTTTTTTACATGATTTCATACATGAATATAAGGGCTAGGAGAATATTGTAATTCTGTAATTGTGGTCTTAACGAGTTAAAGGGTTGTAGCTATTGCGGTTTTTGGTGTGTTTTATCGGTTGTTTCTGCTGTCATGGTGGTTTTCCTAGCTGTGTTGGTGGTGGAGCTGTTTAGCTGGCTGTTATAGAAGCACAACTTTGTTGTCTCCCTTCTGTCAAGGGGAATTTTTGCTTCTGTCTGCTCACATACGGCCAACAATGGTCCTGTTATGGTGGTCTTATGGTAGCTGTAGGTGTGTTTTTAATTGGGAGTGTTTTTTGGGTTTTAAGGTATGTCCGCATACATACGGAATCTCTGTATGTTTTCTTTGTCTCTTGGCAGCCGTGTGCGTCTTGCATAGGCTTGCTTTCAATAAATTTGGCTATTTAAAAAATGATGCTTACGTGAATTGATTGATGCATATTTTTCATTCAATATTCAAGTTATTTTGGGCATTGATCTATCACATGCCTATCTGTTTTAAGAAAATTGGTTGGTTTATATAATTTGAGGTTGCTGACATTTTTTGAATTTCCATATTATCAAATTCCATTTTTACTTTGTTGCAACTCTAATTAGCATATATACTAATTTGTTGCTTTCTTTGAGGGAATAATTTTGGATATATGCTACTTTTTTTGTAGTCCTCGGATGATACTCTACATTTTGGCTTTAGATTTATGACTATATTAACAAGCCTCATGGAAAAGTAGTCATTCATCTTAAGATGAGCATTCATTATATCTCTAATTGATTATGCCTCTTGCAAAGCTTTTATTGTTGATGGATTTTTTTCCATTTGAGGGGGCTCGCACATATTCCGCATTACCCCCTGTGAATACTCCACCAGTATGAACTTAAGGTAATTTCTTCTGCCTCCTATCAAGAAATTTAAAGATATAGTTCTATGCCTCTTGATGTGTATGTTGGAAAAGTTTCCTGAATATTTTAGTTGTTTGGTTATTTCAGTTTCAACTTTAGCCCTTTTTAAGAAGGTAGTTAGTTAGTTTTTCATCATAATGCTTTATATTTTTTATAGTAATAATTTCTTCAATGTGGACTTTTGTAATTCAATCATAACAGTTTAACAATTACTTCAACTCATTGGATGTGTTTGCAATCCTAGATAAGAAACTAAATGCCTAAATCTTATGTTTAGATTGTTACTTGGTTTGATTTGTAACTAAAATACAGGCTTCAATTTCTCAAACAATATTCATGCTTATATTGTGAATTTGTTGTTTTTGATCTCATTTATTTTATTTTGGTTTTTTGTTGTGGGGTTTTTTTGTCTTCCTTTTAACTTTGTTTACTATTTTCAACTCAAGGATACAAGAGTTAAAGAGCATATTGCCATTGGGGATTCTTAAGCACTAATGGAGTCATGATATCCATGGACATCAAAGCATCTCACTAAAAGGGTGATGATTCCCTAGACTTTTTATGATGAATGGAGATGATTAATGGCAAAAGAATTAATGCAAGAGGAGGAAATGATTATCAACGGAAATGACATGCTGAATTTTAGTATACTTTATTTTTATGTCTCAGAACACCATACTCAATTTGTGAATCTCTTATTAAGCCGCATGGAGACCAATTTTTTTTTTATGCACACTAAACACCTTTACATGATTAATATGGAACATATTAATAATTGAACTTATAATTCTCCTTCTATGGTTCAACTCCCTAGAAAAAGATTCAAACTTATTATTTTTAGTTCAGCTCATAAGACCCGTGCGCACGGGTCATCAATCTAGTTTCCTTTAGATTAATAGCCTTAAGACTCCTTAATCCACATTTTCCTTGCCTTCAGTCATTAGTAGTGGTATCATGATGTAATTGTTTGTCTTTAGTGCCCTAAACAAGCTTTTGTGGGGGCAATATAAAATTGTATGTGGGGGTCATCATCTAAATTTATCTATAGCTATTGGTTACAAAAATAATGCACAAGTGGGGGTCAACAGCCCCCAATTACATCAATGTGGATCTATGGCTGGTTGTTAAGGAGTTGACTCATCTTCAAAGTTGTGGGTTAAATTTTATTGTCGATGTTATGACCTAGCCTAGTTAGTGGAAGCTATATAAGTATATTTGTAAACGCTCTTTGAGTCTCGAGGTTCGTCTTGACCTTGATGAACTCCGAAATTCAATTTACCTAAGCATTAGTTTATCAGTTTCGAAAGAAAAAAAAATGCCCTTTCTTATAATATGAAAGACTTTTAAAATTTTCCCTATATTTTCATCCCCAAAATCCTCTCATCCGTCTCTAAGCTCACAAACAAAATCTAAAAATATGAGTATACAAATATTTCTAGCGGCGAAGCTAGCGAAAATTCTATGTGGGGGCCAAATATAAACAAAAATAAAATATTTTTAAAACCAACATATGAAATTTAAGGATAAAATATATTTTTAGTCTCATAAACTATAACTTTATAAGATTAGTAATTACAAATATTTATTTAATTTTTGTCTCATCTTTTTATAATTTTACAAAACAAAGTGTTTTTAGATTAATCTCCATAAAAAATTAAACAAAATGTTAGGAACTTAATTTAATAATCGTGAGTGTTGTAGATAATAAAAACAAATTTAATCCAAAGCTTAACCAATTGGGAAAAAAAAAATCACAATAACTCTTACTTATATGAAATGTAAATTCAAGCAACAACAAATGAAATAATAATTGACAACAAATATTTAAAAAAGTTGGACAAAACGTGTTTTAAGAAGTCAATTTTATCCATAATTGATTGTTTAATAAAAGATTATTAATGTCTTTTCAACGTAAACAATAAGTTATTTCTAAGAACTTATATCCTTTCATTTGTTTCTCTCTATAGTTGTTATTAAGACAAAAAGTAACAAACCAATACAAATAAATCTATCAACAATGTCTTGACAAAATAAAAAAAAAATTTGGTTGTGGCTAGGGTTTGAACCCCAGACCTTGCATAAATTATGCATTGTCCTTACCAACTGAGTTAAAGACACAAAATAAAAATCTATCATTGATATAGTAATTTTTTCACTTTCTTATCTATGCTAATTTTCGGCAACCAAATTTATTTGGGGTAGCTCAATGTTTATCATTTGAGGTAACTAAATATAAATAGATACCAACTAATTCAAGAATAATTTTTTCTTTTGGGTAGCCAAGGGAACCGCCCCTGAATATTTCACTAACCACTTCGAGTATTTCGTTAACACACAGAGTATTTTTAACACTAACTATTTTTTTAATGAATTCCTCATAAGTCTCATATTATAAAAATGATTCTTATGCAAAGTGGTAAAAAATGATTGTAAGATTTAGCAAAAATATGAATTAAAATCACGTGAGTCCAAGAGGAAAAGAAAAATGCATATAATAAGGCCAAACATTTATGACTTCACATCACAGTCACAGTTCTCTATGTCACATCACATGCAAGTCGCAATCCCAATGGTCTGTACATAAGACACAAATGAGCTGAGCTGCATTCAAAATTCAAATCTCAAAATCAAAAACTTACAAAGGAGGGAACCCCGCTAAATGCTTCCAAACCAAATCGCGGTAAAAATCAAAATATGAATATACAAATTTCTCATGAGTAAAAATATAGCTATACCCCGTTTGGATTGAACTTATTTTAAGTTTATGTACAATAGATTATGCAAATAAATAGACTTTTATATTAATTTATAAGTTTTTATTAACGAAAATTTTATCTTTATAAGTTGTTTTTTTATAAACAACCTTACAAGCTTATGAATAATAAATATAAGTTTATTTATTGCATAATTTGTTTTGCAAAAGCTCAATCCAAACATGCCCTTAGGTATGGACGGTAGGTATCCAATAAAATCAGAATAATGTATATCAAAACAAATTAGACGAGATGATAAGAGATCAGTTAAGATTAACTAGATGTTTTTATTCAAATTCAGTTTGAGAATACAATTGTGATATCCGATTAAAAAAAATGTAATTTTGTGTAGTAGTTTTTTGGGAAGTTACAAGAGTTGAACAACCAAAAACCGCAAGTTCTTATTTTTCATTTTTTGCGACAAAAACAATAGAAAAAGAGATAAAGAAAGTACGAACACATGGAGTTAAGAAGAATTGTCGTAAAAGTTCTCAACTTTTTGTAATTTTTAATATAATAACAACTATGATTTTAAGTTATATATAAGCCCCATATCATCATTATTTTGAAGGAAAGTCTCATATCATCATTGTTTAATCTACGTCTCACTCCTAACTTTGTTTAGTAGTAAATTATTTCATTTAAATTTAATGTTGAACATTTATTATATCCGTGCATGGTAAAAAATTATTTTCTTTCATTCAAACATATTCTTATCGGATATGTCACCGAAGAGAACATTATGTTAAAGATTAATTTTTTTTTCATAAAAGCATATTCTTATATGTTGTACGTTGAATCCGGATATTCTATTTCTCTGCATTTAAAATATGTGATCTTCAATCGCTAGATTATTTGACAAAAAAATTCTTTATTTGCACAATTATAAAAATAATCTTGATCTAGACCCAAAAGAAAAATCTTGACTAATAATAATAGTAGGGGTATAAAAAATTATTAATGTTAAATAATCAAATAAATGTCTCATTAATTTTCTCCAGCTCGACATTTTTTTCTCCATGGCAGGAATTAAGTTTTGCTTCATTTTCCTAACGTCTAATCTCAATTAGTTTTGACGTTTTTTTTTTTGTTTTTGAAGTAATTAGTTTTGACGTTGGATTTTAACTTTTCGGTTTCAATTATACCATACATCTTAAATTAACCTAATCACCTTATCAATCATTTTAAAAATTAAAATAAGCAATATATTTTCATGACAATCAACAGTTTTGTGCTTCCTTCTCGAAGTCCAATAATAAGGTTGACATTGGTACATGTATTTGAGATACCGACCAGGATTATGGGCTAACTTGTTAAAAAATCACGGTTTGCATTGTTGTGTTCGATGGAGGTTGATGAAACTTTAGGACTCTGTGAAGCATTGCCGTGGGTGGTGAGTTAGAATTTGGTAGCATGAATTTCTCTTAGAACTCGAAGCTTGTCGTTGATGTTGTCAATAGTAATAATAGTAGTAACATTGTTTTAGAAGTATTATTAGTCATTGCCGACAACTACTTAACACTCAATCTACCAACTCTAAGGTGGAGTTTAGCCAGATACAAGCAAATGAAATGAGGTGGTTCGTGAATCAGCACACGCAACCCCATTAGAAGTTAGCTCCCAATTATTTATTGACGTACCACCTTGTATTCATGAGTTGTTATCTAATGAAATGAGATGAATTTTCCCCCTAAAAAACACTTTTGTGACAACACAGATCTTCTCTGATGGAAAAAATGTGTAAGTGAGTTAAGTTTCGGAGATTCATCGGGGTCAAGACATGCTTTACGACAAAGACTCCAATAACTCATATAGAGGTATTTACATATCATTCAATATAGAGGTCTTTCCATTGACAATAGGAGTTGAACATATATTTTGCATGCAAGTCAACTCATTACTAACAGAATCAACATTCATTTGTATAAAATTTATTTTAATACAACACGTTTAAAACAACGTCAAATACTCACTATAGTTGATTAAAAAGAGAAATGATGAATATGCATGAAACCATTGTACGAAACCTTCACGAATTGATCGGGAAATTGTGAAAAAGGGAAATTGTGAATATTATGAAAAACTACTTCCTAAAACCTCTGCGAGTTATTCTGACTAGCCAATTCAATACATTGACCATCCATATTTTCCATGAAACTCGAGAATTAAAGCAATATTATGAAAATTTTGATAAGGTTTCTTCGTGGTATATGACAATGCTGAAAAAGGAAAATGATAAATATTGCGAGAACCTACTTACCAAAATCCTCACGAATTGTTCTGATTGGCTAGTGTCAACACATTGATCAACCATATTTTTCGTGAAAATCGAAAATTAATTTGTCATCTCTGTAATTTACTAAAGCAACATACCAATATCATGAAATTTCAAAAAGGTTTCTTAGCGGTACATTTTATTTAAGGGAGTTTGCGGTAAAGAACAATGCTGAAAAAGGGAAATGGAAAATGTTGTGATAAGTTACTTCCCCAAAACCTCTGTTCTCGTGAGCTTAGTTCAGTTGGTATGAACACCTTATAATAATTGTAAGGTCTGAAATTCGAACTACGACAAAAAAAAAAAAACTTTCCCAAATATTCACAAAATAGTCTCAAATCTTCACGAAATAGTATGATTGAACAGTGTCATGCATTAACCAACTATATTTTTTTACAAAATACATTGACCGACCATATTTCCCGTAAAAAATTGAGAATTAAAGTGCTCTGTCTATTTATTAAAACAATATATCATCATGAAATTTTTGAGAAGGTTTCTTCACATGTATAACAATGTTGTTAACTAAACCCTCAATTCTAGATGTTTGATTTGAAAAGAAAAAAAAAATTTTAAATATGTTTTTGGTCCCTATAAAATTGAGAACTTTTAAGTTTAGTCCTTACTTAATTTTAATAGGTTTTTTTAGTCCTTACAAAAAAAATTACTTCTAATTTTAGTCCCTGTTACAACAAAGTTTGTTTAATTATCTTTAAACTCTTAAATTTTTGAAGGATTTTTTTAAGACAAGTTTAAAACACTATGAAAGGTTCATTTACCAAAATTTAGATTTTTTTTTATCATGAAACAAATTAAATATGAATTTTTTAAAACGACAAAAGTTAAAGATAAAATTAACAAAATCTAAACGTAGAAATTAAATTTTAGTAATGTTCTTAACACGTCTACAAATTTGAATTGAGGAGGGACAAATACTTAGTGCAGAATTTTTTTTAAGGACTAAAAAAACTATTAAAATTAAGTAAGGATTAAACATAAAATGTCTCAATTTTATAGAGATTAAAAACATATTTAACCCAAAAAAATCAACTAAGTCTCAAGCTTAAATTCAAAATAATCACCTTTAAATTAAATCAATATAGCAAAAGAAAAAAGTTTAACTACCATCCAATGAAATTTTACATATATATCTAATAATGTGATAACGAATCATTTAATTTACTCTGACAATGTATATTACTCTTTAAAAAAAGTATATTAATTAAAGAAGAAAGCTAGCAACACACCTTCTAACACACATTTTTCAACACACTACCTTTGATTAGTTAAAATTCACATGGGTTCCACCAAATCATGTGAGTCCTATATACTTTTTGTGGGTCCCATGTGAATTTTAACCAATTAAAGAGAGTGTGTTGAAAAATGTGTGTTAGATGGTGTGTTGCTAGCATTTCTCATAATTAAATTCAAAAAAAAAAAATGAAAGAAAAAGAGAAAACTTTGAAAAAAAGATACTTCATGTCATTTTCTTGTGGACCCCACCATAGAAAGGATAGCGGTGGAATTTGTACAAAAGAATTTTCCAAAACAATTCAAAAAACGCTTCAAAATTGAACCGCATCATCAAAACCCTAATTTCACATTCAAACATTGCTTCTCACTTTTCTCTTTCTTCTTCACTTCACATTTTCTACTTCAATTCTTCATTCCTAACCATAAAGGTACAACCTTTTTTAATTTCATTATTTTTAGGCAATAGGGTTTTGTATTCTTTTTTATTTTCTATTATTTCTATTATTATTAGCAAAAAAAATCATTTTTTTCTCATTTTTCGTTTAATAGAGGTAGAATTAATTAGGGTTTTCAGGTAGTGAAGTTATTGATTCAGTTTTGAGTTTTTTGAACTGATCCATTTGGAAGATTAGTCTTGAATTTTGATTTTGTTAAAGAAAGTTTTGAACTTTTTGATTTAAATTAGTTTGTTTTTTTGTATTTAATTGTGAAATGTGAAATTTTGAACTGACCCATTTTCAAGATTTATTGTTTTTTTGGATTTTGTTATGTAAAGTTTTGATTTTTAGGTGAAAATAGCTGAAAATGAAATGGGGCTGTGAATTTTTGTTCTATAGAATTTCTGATATGAAATGTATAAAATTTGAACTGACCCATTTGCAATTTACGTGGTTTTGTTAATTTTTGTGTTGAAAAGATTTGATTTTTAGGTGAAAATAGCTTAATAATGAAATGTGGCTATAAATTTATGACTTTATAGAATTTTTTATTTGAAATGTGGTTGATTTTGTGTTTGTTTGTTCATGATTCTTTGTATTTGATCTTGTTGTGTTGTTACTTATGGTGATTTTTTCTCTTGGTTTAGTTCAACAATGGGAAGGAATTTGAGTCCTGTGTTACGAAGAGAGCTTGAAAATCTCGACAAAGACGCGGATAGTCGCAAATCTGCGATGAGAGCATTAAAATCTTATGTGAAAGATTTGGATTTTAGGGCAATTCCTATGTTTCTTGCTCAAGTTTCTGAGACCAAGGAAACCGGTACTGTGTCTGGAGAATTCACAATTTCGCTGTATGAAGTTCTTGCTAGGGTTCATGGGGTCAAAATTGTTCCAATGATTGATATTATCATGCAATCCGTAATTCAGACTTTAGCTTCGAGTGCAGGGTCTTTCCCTCTTCAACAAGCTTGTTCTAGGGTAGTTCCAGCTGTCGCTAGATATGGAATTGATCCAACGATGCTGGAGGACAAGAAGAAACATATAATTCATTCTATTTGTAAGCCTTTATCTGATTCGCTCACGAGTTCTCTGGATAGTTTGAGTTGCGGTGCAGCTCTTTGTTTGAAGGCTCTTGTTGATTCAGATAATTGGCGGTTTGCTTCTGATGAAATGGTTAATAGGGTTTGCCAGAATGTTGCTGTGGCGTTAGAAGGAAAGTCTACTCAGACTAATTTGCATATGGGTTTGGTTATGTCATTAGCCAAGCATAACTCTTTGATCGTTGAAGCATATGCTCGACTGCTCATACAATCTGGGCTGCGCATGTTAAATGCCAGTGGAGAGTCTATGGATGGTAATTCTCAGAAGCGGTTCGCAGCTATTCAAATGGTGAACTACCTGATGAAGTGTTTAGATCCAAGGAGTATTTTCTCGGAGGTCGAACAAGTTATTGAGGAGATGGAGCAGTGTCAGTCCGACAAAATGGCGTTCATCAAAGGCGCTGCACTTGAAGCATTGCAAACAGCTAAGAAAGTTGCGAATGACAAAAAATTGAGAGGCATGAAGAGTCCTGCTTCGGTGACGGGTTCCAATTTTAGCAGAAGAGATTTTATGGATGGAGATAGTTCTTCAGGTGATGGAGACCGTACTCCCACATCTGATTCACCAGAGTCACGTACTCTCGAATACTTCCCTGGATATGGATCCCTGGCTGAGTCTCCTATTTCAACATGTCAGTCTATTCATAATTTGAGCTATTCACGAAGGAGTGTCAATAGGAAGCTTTGGAGCCTTGAAAATGGAGGGGTTGATGTGTCTCTCAAGGACGGTCTGTTCTCAAGCGCAGAGGAGAGAAATGGTATGGATCACACGTTTCTGAATGGTGGAGATTTAACTGAGGAGTTTGCTTTCATCCCCAGAAGTCCTAGACATGGAATATCCAAAAGTACCAACACAAGTCCTGTTGTAAGTGTCTCAAATATTTATCACCCTATTCAACATTTGATTTATGTTATCATAATGTTTTTGAATTAGTGTTTCTTTTTGTTATGGTAATACATCGAGTTAAATTAGTGTTCCTTTTTGTTTATTGAAACTTGATGATTTCTTAAGCTTATGTATTCTTTCATGTGCTCAGAGATCGCACACTCGCGTCAATGTTGACAGCATTCAGATTTTTGACACTCCAAAGAGGCTCATTCGCTCTCTTCAAGACCCAACTGATGAGAGTTCAGATTGTTCTGAAAAACCGATTCGAAGGTACAAGAGTCTATCATCGGGCAACATTGACTGGAGTCCATCAGCTTATTCTAAATATGACCAGAGCGGTTTAGCAAATCACGACAAGTATGATGGCAAAGAGTACGGAAGCTCATGCGGGGACGGACAGTATCAAGGAGGATCAGAATCTGTCTCATCAACCGACGACCTTCCTGGTGATGCTGATAACCAGAGGCCTTCTGAAGAGGTTCGTGAAAGTAGAAAAGATCCACAAATTGTTCACGCTGAAAAGCCACTTCAAAAGACAAAGCGCAGATTTGTTTGCGGACTCTCTTTCGTCATTCTTGCAATGGCCACACCTTTAATTTGGCTCAACAGTCAAGAAGAAGCACATTTCCTTGTTCCTACATAATGTGTTTGTTCATTCTAGTTCTAGTGTACAATCTGAGAATCAAGAGAATTATGAATAGAGTTTTATGAAAGTGGTTGGTTAATTCCAACTAAATGTTGGGAAAGTTTAGTGTAGAACTAGAGGATCAGTACAATTTAGCACCTTCAATGTGCTTTTATTTTAGTTTGTAAGAGTCTGTAATAACTTTTGACTGAATTCTACCTTATGTTGGAATTAGATGAATCATTTCTGTGTTCAGCTAAATTTAAAATAGGTAAAAATATGGTGAATGGATTTAGGTATATTTTAACTTTTGTTTAATCATTTCTTTTGTTTAATATATCTGGATTCATTGTGAGTTTGGCATAATCAAGGTGTTACCGCGATTTTGGAAAACCCACATTGTAGTGGTCTCTAAGTACCAAACTTGAAAGAACTAGCGATTAGCGTAAAAACATCTTACACATGCATCTAATCATATTTTATCATACATATATTTAGAAACGAATATAAGAGAAAGTAGTATAATATTTGGCTACGACTAAGTGAATGTGTAAAACTTTTTTACATTGACGGTGTATACAAATAAAATCCAAAAGTTAACGTGTTCATGAGTTAAACTTTCGATATTTTTGAACATGCTGTTCAATTGATTTACTCAAGAAAATTGCAAGACAAGCCTTAAGCATCATGATATTATATATTTGGATTGTGTAGATAAGCTCCTCCTTTCCATACATCTTGTGGACTTAATACTATTGGTTGGAGGACAGCAGCTTGACCAACACATACGTAAGCAAACTTGCTGTAACTTTCAATTCCTGATGAGCCTGGACTGAACAGGTAAGTCTCATCAAATCCATTCCTTCCAACTAATACTGAGTTTCTTCTACCCTGATTAAAAAAAACCAAACGAGTACATAGTCATTTTAGTCCCTAGATGTGTGAGATAGTGTCACTATATTCCCTTCATTGATCAAAATTACATAAACATCGTTGAGTATATCTTCTATCAATAATAGCAAAACGAAACGAGTAACTAGTCATTTTAGTCCCCAGATGTGTGAGTGCCGTTATAATCCCTTGACTTTATTTTAATATTATGTTATAAGTGCTTAATTAAGCTTTTTACTCATAAATGGCCTAAGTATATGTGCAAGTGTATCATTAAATTTATCGTTGAGGATGACGATTACATACCCTGTCAATGAGTGTAAAACTTCGAGGCGCATTCGTGTATACAAGACTTATTCTTTCTTTTAACTGCTTGTATGTATCCATTTCCTCACCACTCATATCTTCACTATCTTCTGCTTCATTGTCCTGATTATTTGTTCCCCAGCTTGGTAAAAATTGCTTAACAGACGATTTCCATATTTTTCCGAATCCTTTCTCTTCGCTCGTATTCGGAGGACTCAAAATAAACTCCGATTCAAAAGGCGGTCGGCTATGGTAATTTGATCTCTCTAATCCTATTGCATAAGTTGCTTCTGGTGTGCTTACTGTCAAATGACTCAAGATGGAACCTGTCATTTGAAGAGGGAAAGAGTTTGAGTTTGAGATTTCAACCTCTGATCCTAATCCATCTTCTTCCAATGTCACAATGTATTTTAATCCAATCTTGTCGTATGGTCCTTTGTTTATTAATACCACCTGCATAAGATATCTTCAAGGTATCAAAATATATAATTAGCAATAAAAAAAATTGTGAGAAAAATCATAAGGTGTTAGATTAGTGGTTTTCCTTTTGTAACCTCAAGAGACAGAGTTCAAATCTCGTCTGAGACACTTCTAAAATAACCATCAATACAACTTTAATTAATAATAATTTCTCCGTTGCCAACCTAAAAATAATAAGGGGTAATAGTCAGTTTGATCCATGAATGTGTAAGAAGTAGTCACAATAGTCCCTCAATGTATCAAAATTCTTAAATAGTCCCTGATTGTGCATTTTATTAGTTAAAATAGTCTCCGACGCTAAAATAATCCTTCAATACTCACAATAACTCTTTTCATATAGGGACTGCAATGCCAATAAGTAAATACTTATAAGAACTGATATGACAATAAGTAAGTATACTGAAGGACTAATATGACAATATTAACAAAGTGCACAATCAGGAACTATTTTGAAATTTTGATACATTGAAGGACTATTGTGGCAACTCGTTACACATTCAGGGACCAAAATGACTATTACCCTGATAATAACCATTAAACATACCTGAATAGATTCCTCAGAATTGCCTTTAATATTATGCAAAACCCAATTAGAAGGAGACCATGAAACTTCATCATCATTATCATCATGAGTTTGAAAATTGAAGTTTAAAGAAACACCTCCTTGAATAACAGCATCACCAAATTCTCCTTCAGACACTGCAGTATTAAGCAACTCAACTTTTCCACCATGCCACATAGGTGCCTTATAGGAAGTAATCAATCCACTTGGTAGCAACATGGTAGCAATGCTTCCATTTTTCAATTCCATTTTGGCCATACAACTTCCACCAACTTCCTCAAATGTGACTCCATGTCCATTGAATTCTTGTTCTAAGTAGTCATAGTTGATTGGTTGGTAAGGTACTGAAGCCACTTTTGGGAGATGAAACTCTCTCTTGTATTGGCTTTGTTGAATATAGCTAGGAAATGGTAAACAAATATGTGATGGTGGTGTGTTTTTAGTAGATTTTGGAATGAAGATATTGGAGCAAAAAAGTGAAGTTGAAGCCATGGTTATGCTTCATAAATAAATGAGGTATTGTTTCATGCATTAAGGAGGAGAATTTTTTTTGTTCCTCTAGTTGGTTTTCTTGCTTGAAATTGATTCATAAGTAGATAAGGTTTTTGATGTTATTTTTTTCACATAACTATTTAGCATCTCTAATATTTCAAGATATTATTCTAACTTTTGTCTTTTTCTATAAACTTTTGTATCTGTTTGTCTTTTTTCATTTCAACATTCAACCATGTATTTTTCTATTTTCTAAAAAAAAATTGAGTTGTAAGGTAAAAGATAATGAAATTTTAATTTAGTTATGACAGTGATAATCAACTGATAAAAAAAACCAACTAATAATTTTCTGACTTCTTACCGAAATCATTTTAAAGTTTACAACATACATTGTAATAATATCTTTTATCCAATTCTGAGGTTTTTTTCTTCATTATTATATTATGTCAATATGTGTAATCAAAAATATTTTTTTTTTTGTCAAGTAGCCTAGTGGCGAGAGCTCACACAATTTAACTGTGGAAAAAAAAAGAGAAATTATGAAATATCCTTTATTTGTGGTATTAGAAAGAGAAGTCAAAGAATTGAAATTAGAGAGCGAGATAAATAGTTAAGAGTACCATAGAAAAGTAACATTAAATGTTTTATTGTTAATGTAAAATGACTAATAATTAGATTTTTTTTTTTCAAAGCGACTTATGATTTAGGACGGAAGAAGTATTCCTTAAACTATCCTTTAATAGAAATTTGTTCTACCTGACCAAAAAAACAAAAAGAAATTTGTTCTATAATGAAGATAAGATTAAATCACAGATTAAACATGAGATAAAATTGATTAGCTTCTGCTTACATTTTAGATCATCAAACATGAACTTGACTGTTTATATTCAAAATCATAGTAATCAACTAAGCTCTACAAAATTCCCAAACAAATGTATACATAGTAACAAAAGAAAATCCAAATGATAGTAGAACTGAACACCACTCAAAGAGGAAAGAAATTAAATTTACAGACTACAATCTATTTAAATTCAAAATTTCTTAAGGAGGTTTGTGGAACATGAGTAAAGCAACAATCAATTAGTCTTCATCCATGCCGGGAGCAGGTTGGTCTCTCCTTGGGCCACCAGCAGGTTTTGACATAATAATCTGGAAGTATCAAAAAATACAATCTCCATAAATATATGCAAAGAAAAATAGATGACAATCTTGCACCCTTAACATAAGCCGTATGTATTTGCAATAATTGTCGGAAATAATCGTAGAATGGTGATTTTGGAATAAGTTATTTACTGCTTTTTAAGTTTCGTCGTATGACAAAAGTACTTGCAGAAGTGTTGGCGAGCTTATAAAAATTACTTATAACATCTTAAGAAAAAGGGCTTTGAAGGTAGCAATCAGGAGTTGTCAATGAATAATTACCTGATCGACTCGTAGTACGGTGCATGCAGCATCAGTAGCATATTTAAGAGCAAATAACCTGAGCAGAAAAGACGATGTTATCAAACGAATATTCCATATGGTGAGTCTAATTCAACATGGAAAAATAATTAGAAAAATCTAGTTTCATGAAATAGGAAAATATCATTATTTGCTCAAAAATCTATTTACATAAAACATGCATTAAAAAATAGCTTACTTAGTCACATGTAGATCCCAGACCCTCATGGTTGAGACATCCTTACAAACACCAGGTTCCAAATCAATGCCAACTTTGGTATTTCCATTAGCATGCTCTGCATAAAGAGAAGATATAATCTCCATTGCATTTAGCCCGGCATTCTCAGCCAAAGTTCTTGGAATCATCTCAAAGCTTTCAGCAAATTTTGCAATAGCATACTGATCCAATCTGTAGAACCATAAAAAAAAGATTATTAAACAAACAAAAATAATGTTCTAAAGCAGAGACACGGCGCCTAAAGTTCTGCATTAAACAAACAAAAATAATGTTCCAAAGTAATAATCTGTAAGATAAAGTTCTGCATTAAAAATTCTAAGATGAAGCTTGGAAAAACATTAGCGAGAAAAATATATCGATACAACCCAATATACTGCATTGAACCACAGATAAATAATCATGATAATAAATAGTGAGGCATACTCTATGAAACCCGCGATACAAACACAGACACCAGGTACGACAATACACTGACATGTAAACACCTTAATAATTTAAGAAAATGTAAGTGATTGAATGTCAATCACTGAAACTTCCAATGTGAAGAGTCGGCCCTACATATGGTATACTTCAGTTATATCCGGATAGGTATTTATGCCAATGTCTCATACTCTCACAGATGGAGATGTGTAGCATATATTCAGAAACAATACAGCATAACCATATGCAACTAGTAATCACAATTGAAAACACGTGTCGTTTTTAGTAAAAACGTAAGGGAAATGCAAAGTACCCTGTTTCCTTGAAGGAAAAGTCTTTCACCCTTTTAGCTAATTCAATTTCAGTTGCGGCAGCTCCAGGTATAATGCGGCTATCCCTACACATGGCCTGACAATAATTGCACACAAGATTAATCAACAATTAATATTACAATTAGCAACAACTATTGAGAGAAAAATGAATTTTGGAAGTGTAATTCAAACTGATTAATATGAATTCCTTGGTTTACAGAGGCAAAAGTAACTAACTTCACAGTTATTAAGAAATTTAGTTAATCCTCTTGAGAAATTTAGTTAATTATAATTAATCCTCTTGATCTCAGAGAAATATAAGTGTATTCTAGAACTTGTTCTATGACAAATGAGTCACAAAAGTTGAAATGTATTTTAGGATATAAATTATTAGAGTGAACAGAAGTTATATTTGTTAACGAGACCAAAATATATGAGAAAATTTTAACTTATATTAAAGACAGGAGGGAGTACCTTGTAAGTGTTCACTCCATCATCAACTGCTCTTTCAAGATCATCTAGGATACTATCTGTACTTCCTCGTAAAACCACAGTGGCCACAGAATTTCCATCAACTTCATTTTTCACAATGGTCACCTGTATATCATATCACAAGAAGGGAAAATCATATGCCACACATAAAAATAAGAACAAAAATAAGTTAGGGAATAAGCCAATACTTGTAAAAAGCATTACATAAGAAAACAAGGAAATGACGGAACACAAAAATATCGCTTTAACTTACCCTGGCACCACCGATTTCCTCGACTGAAACAGAATCCGCAAACCCCAGATCATCTGGGTTTGGTTGGCAAAGTTTCAGCTGTAGGAGGAAAATAAAATGGATTAGACAGAAGGTAACCAGAGTCTCTATGTAACCAAAGAATCACAACACTAACCATTGCGACAGAACCAGTTGTTCGGCAAAATCTACGTAGTTCAAACTTTGAACTGATTTTCAGAACCATAAGCCTACAGACAAGAATATTGAAGTTAGAAAATAAACTATACTCATACCACGGCTTCAAATAGCATTAGACATTATTTAAAACAACAAAAAAGAGAACAACTGCACACACTTGTAACGTTCACAGAAATGCAAAGCCATCTCTCCTACGGCTCCTCCACTGACAATCACTTTCGCACCAGAATCCGCAACTGCCTTGATGAGCTCCTCTACTTTGGCCTCTTCAGTTTTTGAATAGTTTTCTAGCTATATGAATCAAAACAAGTAAAATAAATTCAATAACCAAAACCATCAAATAATTTGAAAAATGCGAACAGTTCATTATAAACTATAAAAGGAAAATATTGGTCAAAATCTTAAGCTCCATTAGTACAGTATCAGGTAATAGATAAAACTATTGCCTTACACAGTAAGAAATGGTTAAAAATCAATAGCACAAATTATCTTAAATTTTTTTCTATATTGTGTTACAAGTTTAAGCTTGATTATCTGAAATAGTTTCTAAGCAAAGGCTCTAGCAAGAAATTCACAATAAAACACCACAGAAATGTCCAGCATATCAGAAATAGACGGAGGTACAAACAAGTAAAGGCATAATTTGAGAAACTCCATGCTTATACGACTAGACACAAATCAATAGGCCTCCTTACTCAAAACCTATGTAGCACAGACACTTCAAATTGAAGACGTGTGCAATGTCTGACACCGACACTTACACATAGGTTACATTCAATAATTCCATTTTCTCGAATTATTATTGGAGTCAACATGTCGGTGTCGTGCTTGGTGTCCGTGTCTTTGTCAGTGGCTCATAACTCGTAACAAGGAATAAATTTCACAACCAGTTAAAAGAAAAGAGAAAAGCTATAGTAAGAAAATTCAATAGTCAATTTGCTATACCTGCTCGGCTGAATGTATGAGAACAGTTCCTTTGGTTTCAGTTGCAGAGGTATCAACACCTCCAGCAAACACAGCAACCTTAAACAACATTAACAAAAGATCTCAGTAATAGAAAATATGAAAATCTGCCAGTAAAGTTTCATGGAGATAAGATAGAAATTGATGCATTGACTTGATGATTTCTAATCAAATTCAAACAAAACAAACAGAAAAACAGATTTTGATCCATGATGTTAAAATAATTAGAATTCAACAATAAGTGAGAGAGAGTAACTATTTTTCATACTTGGTGGCCGTTTGATTTCGGAAAATGATTTTAGTTCATTTCTTAATTGCATTTTTAATTACGAAAAATACCACCACTTTATCTTATGCTTGCTTATTTGTACAGGAAAAGTAAAAAATTTAATTTTTAAAATTGTTTTCAATACAAATAGTGAAAGTAAGGTGGAATATTTGCAATTAAAAATGAAAACAGCTTCATCAGAGCCTATATAAATTATGATTAAAAATGAAAACAATTCACAATCACAGTAAAATAAAAATAACATCCACAACTCCACACATCAACTTGAGAAAATTGCACTAAAGCAGTATATCAACAGTCTTGATCCTGGTATCTCAGTTATTCCATCTTATCTACTTGGCTCACTATGTTAGTTGTTTGTTGTAATGTCATTTATTATTATAGCTTTTAATATTGTTTACTGCATGTAAGTCGTAAGGCATTAGATGGGTCATGGGAGAATATGCAAAAAGCAAATACGATGGGCCAAAACCAAAAGTACTGCCTAAATATTTACTAAAAAGCGGGCCAAATCTAAAAATGTAGCCTTCACATTAATCAAAATGTCAAAATAATGAACGAATGAAGAGCACACATAACAGAATGTGATATACTTCTGCTTATGTCACTGACGTTACTGATATAGGTAATAAGACTTCTAGAATATTCTATGTTCTAGTTTGTTCTAGCTTGACAGTTTTCACAACTGTCCATGTGTTCAATTGTTAGCACTACACACACCTAACACTTATTCAAATCATGAGATCCATTAATACAATTCTGTTTACAATTGAACCTTTTCACTCTCTCAAATTCTCGACAAACTCTATTAACACAGCGCAAGGAAACATGAGATCATAGCTTGGAATCAACCCTCTCCAATAAGACAGCATGTATAAAGATCTAACCTTTGCTTTTTCGGTATGCTTTATGCTCCCAACAGCATCAGTTCTCAAAACCATTCCCGGAACAACTGCACTGTTATGTAAACCCCCTCCCAAAAGCTTTGCAACACGAACATTGTCCACATTAAAGTTTGCAGGGTTTTTCGGGCACACTTGGATGCATGCCTGTATATTCGAAACAAAAGTAAGAATGTTCAATCTATGTGCTGCTGCAACCAAGGCATCTTAACGTAATAAAATGGGACAAGCAGGATATACTCACATCAGCAATAAGTGAGCATAGGGTATCCTCTTGACCAAATTGCTTGCTAGCAACTGCTGCTCTCATTCGAGAAATAACTTGTTCCTTATCGCGCACATCCATATTCTCTGAGCCTTCCTCCACAAGTTCATCTAATATTTCAACTGTCTAAAACATGACAAGCAGTTAGAGGGCGATTCAACTGCCAATGAGAGAGTATGACATTGGAAGGTGAGCCACTGCCTATGTTTTATTTAAAACCGGATGAAACCGGGCGATTCAACTGGACTGAACCAGTAGCATGCCAATTTGCCGGTTGGTTTGATCCCAATTGTATGCAATCTTGTTGAACCGGGATTGGATCAATTTGAACCACAGTAGTTCAACTTCAACCGATTTTTATTTTTGCATTTATTGTTTCCATGTTGAACCAATTGAACCATGATCCAGAGGTGGTCTCGCGGATGCGATTTTCAGTCCGGTTTTTAAAATACTAGTGAATATTGAGGCTCTCAAGAAAACAAACATACCTTATTGATTGCTTTAGTATATCCAATGATGATCTCGCTCGGGTGCAAACCCATCCTAATAAGTTCCTCTGCGCCTTGCAAAAGCTCCCCAGCAAACGAAATAGTTAAATTTGCACCATCCCCAATTTCCTCTTGTTGAGCTTTACTAGCCAAAACCAAAATCTTGGCAGCAGGATGCTGAACTTCAAGTTCATTCACAATTGTCGCTGCATCATTCGTGACAAAAAGCTTGTCCAAATGATTTATAACCATTTTATTCATACCTGAAGCAGAATAAACAACACATCAGTCCAACAACACCATTCTAAATTTAGCCAAACCAAACCAGTTCATTTTCCAATCCATTTCACTTTCTTATGCAAACACAATGAACTAAAAAATTAACTCATGCAAAAACTTTCGAATCCCAAATTCTCTTCATAAATGAAAAAAATTAGTAATTTTCAATTCTCCGCATATTTTCAAGCACAAGACATTCCAGATATGAACTAAAATTAACTATAATCATTCTGTCCAGTAAAAAAAAAAATCACTCATGAACAACCAAACACTTATCATAGATCCCAAATTCTCTTCATAAACGGGAAAAAAATAGAGCAATGTTATATGAACATCTAAAAATCAACAACTTTTGGACAACTAGTATAAAAATACATCAATTATAACTATTGATGTGACTAGAAGAGAGAGAAACAACTAATTAAAAAATGATATAGTATCTATACAGTATAGATATACGATGTTGGACAACCAAAAGGTTGTCAATATATCATTTCTCAAAAAAATAAAACTTTTTTTCAACTCTCCACAAATATTCATATGAACTAAAATTAACTCCAAGTCTAACCACTACATTTCAAAATCTGAACTTCTTGAATCTGAGAAAAATGTTCAATTGGGATGAACATAAAAGTTAACAAAAACTAAGAAATGGTGAATGTGATTTTTGTTACTATTTTTATATTCACAGATCCCAAATTACCTTCATAAATGAAAAAAAAAATATACTAGTTTTTAATGCCACAAATTTTCATACAAACTAGAATTACTCTAACCACCACTGAACAATACTTAGAACATCATAAAAATGCAAAATCAAGCTTACCCACATATCAAAATATAAACTTTCTGAATCTGAAAGAAAAATATCCAACTGTGATTCATAAAAAATTGCAAAAAAAATCTAAGAAATGGTGAAAGATCACTAATGAACAAAAATCTCTTCATAAATGAAAATTGCTATTTTTCAAATTTTCATACTAAAATTAACTCTTAAGCACTATGATCATCATAAAAATGCAAAATTAACAATACCCACATAGCAAAATCTAAACTTTCCGAATCTAAAAGACCAAAATTCAATTGGGATTCATCAAAAATTGCAAAAAAAAAAAAAAAAAATTTAAAAATTGATGAAAGTGATTATTGTTACCATTAGGGCCAAGAGAAGTTCTAGTGATTGTAGAAAGCTGTTTGCAAGCATCGATGTTCTTGAGAACAGCTTCATCGAGACCGGAGAGATGCTTGTGACCCTCTTTCAGCATCGATTGCATTCCGTATGCCATTTTGTGGGAAGAACGAAATCCCTAACCCTAAAATGAAGAAATTGGGGATTTGGAGATTTTGTTGTTTACACTGAAAGTGTAAAGTTTGAAATTGATTCAATCAGGGTATGATGTTTTTGGAAGAGAGAGGGAAAAGAAATGTATCGCCATCAACATTTTCATATAGGGGCAAATTAGTCTTTTTCATACTTAGATTACTTTGAGTTTTTATTTTGTGTTGATTAAATTGGCTGGCACAAAAATTATGAAATATCGAAATGGTTCTTCGTTCTTTTTTTTTTTGTAATTGGGGTTTGAACTTGTACATACCAACTGAATTAAGC